>Ga0316187_10003932_pt1 | contig 12882 bp, 7 predicted proteins | sample CroRivburrow1_MG_FD_204927 | JGI IMG/M metagenome (GOLD analysis project Ga0316187, IMG submission 204927) | Coastal sediment microbial communities from Maine, United States - Cross River worm burrow 1 | ecosystem: Environmental > Aquatic > Marine > Coastal > Sediment | place: USA: Maine...
GACCTCATCTTTGATGTTCGCCAGGTAGTCTCCGGCGGCCTGGTGGATGACCAGATCGTGGCCGACCGCATCCTTGGCCGCCTCGAAGTATCGTTCATCGGCGAGGAGCAGAGACTCCTCTTCGGTGATGATGAGCACCCCTTCGCCCTGATAGCCGGTGAGGTAAAACAGGCTGGTGTGATCAATTTCCTTGGGCATCAACCGGGCCAGATCGACCACCAGATACCCGTCACATGCAACGTTGGCGAGCAGTGCTTTGCGTCGTTGGGCGAAGACGGTCATGGTGGTGCTCCTTCGGGTGGATTCGCGAAATCGCGGTCCAGAGCCATCATACCGGTCTGAAGCGCCGTCATCTCGTGGTGTGACGGTCCGAGACTTCCACGAAACCGGGGCCGGTCAGGGTTGCGGAAGGTCGGCGGCTCGTGGAAGTCGTAGGACAGCGGAGCAGCCGCGCCGGTTCCGACGGTCCCTCACCGACACCGATCCACCGTGCGCCTCGGCGACGTGTCGGCACAGGAAGAGACCGATGCCGGAACCGTCGGCCTTTGTCGTGTAGAAGGGGATGAAGAGATTGTCGGGATCGACAAGTCCGGATCCCTCGTCGCGGATCGTGATGTCGAGCCAGCGGCCATTCTCGGTCCAGTCGATCGCCACCGCCCCCGCCGAGTCGAGGCTCGCCTCGACGGCGTTGCGCAGGAGGTTGATCAACACCTGTTCGAGCTGATCCTGGTCCGCCGGGATCGTGGTGTCGGGGCCCTCGACGATCTCTATCGGGAGGCGATTTTCCAACGCTGCCACTCGGCGGATGCAGGCGCCGATGTCAACGGGCGTCAGGGTCGGTTCGGGGATCTTCGCGAGTCGTGAGCAGTCGGTCATGAACCGATTGAGCGCTTCGACCCGCGAAGCAATGACCTCGAAACCCCGAACCACATCGCTCTGCCAGTCGTCCGGGAGGGGATCTAGTCTCACCAATCGTTCCATGCTGCCCGTCAGCGAGGTGATGGGCGCCAGCGAGTTGTTGAGTTCGTGGCCGATGACGCGGATCATCCGCTTCCACGCCGCCAGTTCTTCGGCATGGAGGGCGCGGCTGACATCGGAGAGCACCAGGAGCTGGTTGGGGCGTCCGTGCTGTCGGAACGCCCCTCGCCGCATCTCCCACCTGGTGTTCGAGCCGTCGATCTCCAGTTGTACGGTGCGGGCAGGATCACCCGAGAGGCAGCCTTCGAGCCCGAGTTCGGAGGCCGAGGCGCCGATCGCGGTTCGATCGGCCCCGAAGAGCTCCTCACCGGCTTTGTTGACCTGTCGGAGCCGATGGGAGGCGTCGAAGGCAAAGACGGCCACGTCGATCTCGGCCATGACCTCACGCACCAACGCCGTCGCCTCGAGATCCTCCACTCGTTGGCGCCGCAGGTTCTCGGCGAGGAGATTGAGTTCGGTGACCACCTCGTCGAACGGGTCATTTCGGGATCGTCGACGGGCTCTGAAAGAAAAATCGCCCTCGCGGAGGGCGGCGAGCAGATTGGACAGTGTCCGCAGGCGGTACTTCGAGCGTGAGCCGATGTAGGCCAGCGATCCCAAGCAGAGCATGGTCAAGACGGCGACAGCCGTTCCGCGCCAATGCAGAGGGAGCTCTGTTCGCCAGAGCAAGACCGCGGCCACCACGGTCGGCACAAGAGACGATATCGCGATGACCGCTGAGAGGCGACCCCAGGTGCCTCTCATCTGCGGCATCCGGGGTTCGTCGTCACAGACCGTGTTTCTCCAACCGGCGGTAGAGCGCACCGCGGCTCAAGCCGAGCGCTTCGGCGGCCTTGCTCACGTTACCGTCGAATCGACGCAGGGTCTTTTCGATCAGGATTTTCTCGACCTCGTCGAGGCTCATGTCATCGAGGGAGGCCGCCGCGTCGCCGGCCTCGGGGGCGAGCCCGAGGTGATCGGCCCTGATGGTGTCGCCGTCGGCCATGAGAACCGCCCGCTCCACCGCGTGGGTGAGCTCGCGAACGTTGCCCGGCCAGTCGTGCCGAACAAGGGCGCTCATGGCGGCGTTGTCGAAACCGACCATCGCCTTCTTGTACTTCTCGACGAAGCGACCGAAGAAGTGGTGGGCCAGCAACGGGATATCTTCTCTCCGATCTCTGAGAGGCGGAAGGCGGATCTCGACCGTGTTGAGCCGGAAGAGAAGGTCTTCACGGAACCTTCCATCCGCCGCCTCGGCTCGGAGATCGGCGTTGGTCGCCGACAGAATCCTCACATCGACCGTCGTCGTTTTGGATGAGCCCACCCGTTCCAACTCACCTGTTTCCAGGGTCCGAAGGAGCTTGGCTTGTTGTTCGAAGGGAACGTTGGCGATCTCGTCGAGGAAGAGGGTCGCCCCGTCGGCCATCTCGAAGCGGCCCACCCGTTCGCCCTTGGCATCGGTGAATGCGCCCTTGACGTGACCGAAGAGCTCGCTGGCGAAGACGCCCTCGGGAAGACCGCCCACGTTGACGGTGACCAGCGGTCGGTCGGCGCGCGAGGACACGGCATGGATTCGTCTCGCCACAACCTCTTTCCCCGTACCGTGCTCACCGGTGATCAAAATATTGGCGTCGGACGGGCCGACCTTGGCGATGAGTTCGAGGGCCGGTTTCATCGCTTGGGATGTGGCGATCAGATCGGGTGTTTCGCGGGTGTGGAGAGTCGCGTTCTCGGCTTCGAGACGGAGGCCGCGGCGCAGCGCCCGACACAGGGCGACCTGATTTCGGAGGATCGACAAGAGGCGATCGTTGTCCCAGGGCTTCTCGATGAAGTCTCGAGCGCCGTTTTGGATCGCCTGGACCGCCAGTTCGACGCTGCTCCAGGCGGTCATGACGACCACCGGAAGGGTGCTGTCCATGGTCTGCAGCCTTGAAACCAGGTCGAGCCCCTCTGTTCCCGACGTCATGTCCCGGGAGTAGTTGAGGTCGACGAGGGCGGCGTCGAAGTCCCGGTCGGCCGCGGCCGCGACCGCGGTTGCCGGTGAGTCGGCTGTTTCGATGGCGTACCCCTCGGTCTTGAGCAGAAGCCGCAACGATTCCAGCACATCGGGCTGATCGTCGGCGATGAGAATGCGCGGAGGTTTTCGGGTTGATGTCACTGCGACCACAGGATACCCCTACTCATCGCGAAGGGCGATGACGGGATCGATACGGGTCGCCTTCATCGCTGGAATCAAACCCGCCAGGCTGCCGATGCAGAACATGCCGGCTGCGACCATGACGTAGGCCGCCGGATCGAAGGGCTCGATCCCGAAAAGCACATCGCCGAGCGACCGAGCGAGAAGCAACGCAATGACACCGCCGACCGCAACGCCGAAGGCGACGAGGACCACGCTGCGCTGCAACACGTTGCGGAGAATCGAACGGGCCTGTGCTCCGAGCGCCATCCGTACACCGATTTCCTGTGTTTTCTTTTCGACCGAGAACGACATCACGCCGTAGAGTCCGCCTAAGGCGAGGACCAATGCGATGAGACCGAACCCTAAGAGGAGGGTCGTCAGATTGTCGATCGACCTCGTGTTGCGTTCGACGATCTCGTCCATGGTGGCGACCTGGTAGACAGCGAGCTGGGGTCCGACCCTCCAGATGGCCTCTTGGACCTCGGCGGTGACCGCGCCCGGATCGACGTCGGTGCGGACGACGAAGGTCATTGCGGGAGCGGGAAACGACAGCATGGGGTACAGGGTCTCGAGGCGGGGTTCGGACTCGAGCGAAGTGTAACGGTAGTCCCCCACGACGCCGACGATCTCCATCCACGGGTTCTCGGAGTCGGGGCTACCGTATTTTATCCGCTTGCCGACGGCGCTCTCTTCAGGCCAGAAGAAGCGGGCGGTGGATCGGCTGATGAGAACGGCCGTATCGCTGCCGGCCCGGTCGAACTCGGTGATCTCGCGACCTTCCAGAAGTGGGATCCCCATGGTTTCGAGGTAGCCCGGCGCGATGGCCTCTGCGCCGACAAAGACCGAGTCCTCCGGGTTCGAGATCGGCCGGCCTTCGATGCTGATGCCGGTGTTGGAGGTGCTTCCGACCAGGGGAATGGTGGACGTCGCCGACACCGATTGAACGCCGGGAACTGCGGCGATCGAGCGAATGCTCTGTTCGTAGAATGTGCTGATCTCGGTGTCGGTAGGATAGCTTTTTTCGGGCAGCAGGACCCTGAGTGTGAGCAGATTGTCGGTGTCGAAGCCGGGATCCACTGTCTTGAGGTTCATCAGGCTTCTGATCATGAGGGTGGCACTGATCATGAGAGCCAGGGCGAGCGCCACCTGGACGACGACCAGCGCTTCTCGACGGATCCTGTCGCTGCGGGTGCCGGTCCCGGATCGAGTGCTCGAACCGATGACCTGAGAGAGGCCGGAACCGGAGACCCGGAATGCCACGGGAAGTCCGAACCCGACGGTGGTGGCCAGCAGGACCAAACACGTAAAGGCGAGGGCGCTGCCATCGACGCCGGTCGTGCCGATGAAGCGAACCGTCGTCTGAAGGTTGGCGGTGAGGACGTCGACGCTCCAGGTGGCGATGGCGATGCCGAGCAACCCACCGCCCACCGCAAGCAGCAGGGACTCGGTCATCAGCTGTCGCAGCAGTCTTCGCGGTCCGGCCCCGAGGGCTGTTCTGACGGCGAACTCCCGTTCGCGGCTGCCGGCGGTGCTGAGCAGGAGGTTGGCGATATTGACGCAGGCGATGAGCAGGACGAAGCCGACGGCGGCGCACAGAACGATCACCACCGACCGAGTCCGGCTTCCGAGGCGAACCTCGGTGAGCGACCTCGTGTTGGCGGAGTAGCCGAGGTTGGAGTCCGGGTAGGTTTCCGCCAGCCGGCCGGCGATCGTCGCGAGCTCCCTGTTGGTTTCATCGATGGTCGCTTTCGGGAGCAAACGGGCGATGCCGGCGAAGTGACGATTGCCTCGGTTCTCCTTCACGTCGCCGTAGGTGAATGGCAACCAGAGGTCGAATCTGCCGATGGCCGACCGGGTTGCGGCCGGCAGGACGCCGATGATCTCGTGCGGCACTTCATTGATGGCGAGGGTACGTCCGACCACGTCGGGCGCGGCGGCGAACCGCTCGCGCCACACCGCTTCCGAAACGAGCACGACGGGATCCGCGTCGGGGTGATCGCTGGACGAGTCATAGGCCCGGCCGATGACCGGCTGCACCCTGAGGGTCTCCAACACACCGGCCGAGGCACGGAGCGCCCCGAGTCGGTCGGGATGCTCCTCGCCGCGGACATTCACCGCGTCGAAGCCGTAGATTCCGGCGGACTCGAAGGACGAGCTCTGCTCGACCCAGTCGGTGAAGTTTGGGTACGAGATGGTCATGAACGGCCAACCGGCGGCGGGTTTGGAGGCGGACACCGCAACCAGACGATTGGGTTCGTCGAACGGCAGGGGTGAGAGGAGAGTCGCGTCGACAACGCTGAACACGGCGGTGCTCGCCCCGATTCCGAGGCCGAGTGTGAGCAGCGAGACCACGGTGATGACCGGGTGCCGAAGGAGCATCCGGAGTCCGAAACGGAGGTCTATTGCGAGGTCCATCATCGCGGGTTCTCCTTGTCGATCGTGTCAGACCGCAGCTTGCTGAAACGCCGGAGCCGTCTCGTCGACGATCTGGCCGTCGAAGAGGTGGATGGTCCGTTCCGCGTACTTCAGATAGCGGGGATCATGGGTCACCATGCAGATGGTCGCTCCTCCGGTGTGGAGCTCGTTGAGCAGGTTCATGACCTGTTCACCGCTGCGTGAGTCGAGGTTGCCGGTGGGTTCGTCCGCCAGCAGGATCAAGGGTTTGCCGACCAGGGCGCGGGCGACCGCCACTCGCTGCTGCTGGCCGCCGGAGAGCTGGGACGGATAGTGATTGAGCCTGTGCTCCATCCCCACCTGCTCGAGCGCCTCGCGGACCATCGTGCTGCGCTTCGCGGACGGAGTGTTGCGATAGACCAGGGGAAGCTCCACGTTCTCGAAGACCGTGAGGTCACCGATCAGGTTGAAGCTTTGAAAGATGAAACCGATGGCCTGGTTTCTCAGCTGGGCCCGCTCCCGAACCGAGAGGTTCTCCGACGGGTGGCCGTTGAGCTCGTACTTCCCCTCCGTCGGGGTGTCGAGCAGGCCCATGATGGACAGGAGCGTCGACTTGCCGCCTCCCGAAGGACCGGCGATGGTGACGAAGGCGCCCGGCCGGATATCCAGGTGGACCCCGGAGAGTGCGTGGGTCTCGACCTCGTCGGTGAGGAAGATCTTCTTGACGTTGGCCATGTGGATGAGTGGGGTGTCTGTGTTGGTCACGGTCTCTCTCCTTCTTCTAGCGCAGCCTGATGCGTTCGTTGTCGTCCCACCGCGAGGTGTCCGAGAGGATCACCCGATCGCCCTGGGCGAGACCCTCGACGATTTCAATCGTGTCCACCGATGAGCTGCCGAGCCGGACGCTGGCCCGGTGGGCGTGCTCGCCGTCGGCTTCGAGCCGGTAGAGCCCGATGGTGGCGTTCTCCTGGGCCTGGACCGGTCGACCGATATAGAGAACGTCGGTCAAGAGTTCGATCTGGATGGCGCCGTCCACCGCCATGTCGGGACGTGCGCCTTCGGGGAGGGGACCGGCGAGTCCGACCTCGACCATGACCGAGCCTTCGTGCACCGACGGGTCGACGCGGGTGACCGTTCCTTCGACAAGCCCGTTGCGGGTGTCGACGCTGACCGCCTGGCCGGGTCGCACGTCACGGGCTCGGGTCGCCGGCACTCTCAGCTCGGCCTGGAGAAGCGTCGGTTCGGCCACCTTGGCGAGCATGGTGCCCGGGGCGACTTCCTGACCGATCTCCACCGGAACGTCCTGAACGACACCAGCGATGCCGGCGCGAACGGCCAGAGCGTCCAGCTGAGCGGCCCGCAAGCGGTAGAGGGCCCGATGCTGTTCCACCTCGGCCTCTTTCGCGGCCAGGAACGCGCGGTTGGCCTTGGGGTTCATTTCCAGCCGTTGGGCTTCGATCTCCTGCCGGGTCGCCAACGCTTCGGCCAACGCTTCCGATGACCGCAGTTGTATCTCGGAGATCAGACCCTTGGAGTTGAGCTCCCGATTGGCCTCGGCCTCGAGGGACACCTTGGTGAACTCCGCGTCCAGCTCGGCAACCCTGGCCCGCTGGTCGAGCTCGGTGGAGACGAGGGTCATGCGAAGGCTTTCGAGTTCGGCCTCGGCTCGCCGGAGAGCATTCTCGGCGTCGATCGCCGAGCGTTTGATCTCGGGATTGGAGAGCTCGAGGATGACGCCGTCGGCGTCAACCCGGTGACCGGGCTTGACGTGGACGATTTCGACGCGCCCGGTGGTTCGCGCCTGGATCCAACGGAGATGTTCCGGAACCAGGGTCCCGTGGCCGCGAACCTGCCGCTCGAAATCTCCACGCTCGACGGTGCCGATCCAGACGGTGTCGCGATCGACGGCCGGGGCGGCGGGATCGAGGCCGGCCAGGGCCACGGTCACGGCCGCGACCGTGACGACCCCGGCGGCGATCATCAACCACCTGTTACGGCGCTTTTTCTCGGCGATTCCCTGTCGAAGAATGTCCATCATGTACCTTCCTCGGCGGGATATCGCAAGTTGTGTGCCAATTCCGGCGGGGCCGGTCTGTGGGAACGGACCCTGTATTTCGTCCACTCTCGGGCGATGACTGTCCGGAAACGGACACGTTGCCCCCGATCCCAACCGAATCTACTCGGCCTTCAGCGCCTCGACCGGATTCACCCGGGTCGCTCGGAGAACCGGAACCGTGACCGCTGCCGATGTCACCATGATCATGGCTCCGACCGCTGCGGCGACATAGACCGGATTCAAGGGGCTGACACCGAAGACCATGCTCCGTATCAGGGTGGATGCGGCGAGGCTCCCGAGAAGGCCGAGCCCCAGACCGGGGCCGAAAAGACGCGCGGATCGTGTGAGGAAGTGGCGAATCACGAGGTCCTTGTCGGCGCCGAGGGCCATCCGGACGCCGATCTCATGGGTCCGCTGCGAGACGGAGTACGACATCACACCGTAGGTGCCGGCGATGATCAGCGCGAGCGCCGTCGCGGCGAAGAGAGTCATCAGAAACATGGCGAAACGGCGTCGGCCGGTGCTTTGGTGGAGGATCTCGGCCATGGTTGACGGTTCGGCTACCGGGATCTGGGAGTCGATTCGGCGAACCGTCTCGCGGATCGCCGCGGACAACGAGCGGGGATCACCCTCCGCCCGGACCACCAGGTTCGCCCATGGCGGCCCCCAGATTTCGCAGGTGTATGGAAAGTACATCTCGGGAAGCGGCGGCCGCTCGGCGCCCCATTGCATGACATCCTCGACGACACCGACAACACGCGCCCGGTAGCTCTCGACAGCGCTGCGCGGCCGCACGAGCTGACCCACGGCGTTCTCGTCGGGCCACATCTGCTCCGCCATGGTTCGGTTGATGACCACCGGCAACTCCACCGGCGAGATTTCGAGACCGGCCGCGGCGCTCGCCGCCTCGAGATCGAAGGCGTTGAAGGTTCGTCCTGCGAGCAGCGGGATCCCCATGGCGTCGTGATAACCCTCATCGATAAAGGAGTGTTCGACCAATTTCCCAGCCGGCGCCGAAGGGTCGAAGACCTCGTCTTTGACCAGGACATCTCCGTTCGATCCCCCTCTCAGAGGCAGCTTGGTCGTCATTCCGGCTCGGACGACGCCGGGCAGACTTCGAACCCGGGTCAGGAGTTCTTCGTAGAAAGCGCGCCGCTGGTGGGGCTCGTCGTATTCCGGCCCGCTCAGCGAGATTCCGGCCACCATCACCTCGTCGGTGGTGAAGTTCATCTCCTGCGAAACGACGTTGGAGTAGCTGATGATCAGCACCACCGCGGCATTCACCAGCATCAACCCGATGGCGATCTGGGTGGCGACGAGCCCGCCCAGGAACCGGTTGAGCCCGCGGCTGCCGCCGCGCCCGAGCAGACCTTCGCGCAGCACTGTGGCGACCTCGGTTCGCGCGGCGAACAGCGCCGGCGCCAGACCGGACAGCAGACCTGCGGCGACGGTTGTCAGCGCGGCAAAAACCAGGACCCGCGTGTCGACCTCGATTCCGGCGACCCGAGGAATGTTTCTGGGCAGGATCGCAACGAGCGCGCCGACACCCCAGGTGGCGAGGGCGAGACCGGCAACACCGCCGAAGAACGAGTGGATCAGGCTCTCGGTGAGCAACTGTCGCAGGAGGCGGCGTCGGTCGGCCCCGACCGAGCTTCGAATCGCGATTTCCGGAGTCCGTTGCGCCCCTCGCGCCAGGAGCATGCTGGCGATGTTGGCGCAGGCGATGAGCAGCACCAGAGAGACCACGATCAGCAGGAAGCTCATGGTTTTCTGGACCGTGCCCAGGGTTCTCTTCATCATCGGCTCGGCCCACATTGCGGTGTGAGCGTTCGTGTCCGGGTACGCAGCGGCCAATTGGGCTGCGATCGCCTCGAGTTCGACCTCGGCCTCGGCCAGGGTCACCCCATCCGCAAGCCGTCCCACGCCGCCGAACGAATGCCACGATCGATCGGAGTCCTCGCGGGGCGGCACCAGCGGGGCCCAGAGCTGAGTGGTGTCGCGACCTCCCCAGGGTGTTGGGAACTCGAAGTCCTCGGGCATCACGCCGACGATTTCGTGCGGCACACCATCAACCGGGACCGTGTGTCCGACCGCATCAAGCTCGCCGCCGAACCGACTCTGCCACAACCCATGGCTGAGGATGACCACGTGATTGGCGCCATCGGTTTCTTCGTCCTCCACGAAAGAGCGCCCGTGGAGGGGTGGGACGCCGAGTACTCTGAAGAGGCTCGCGGTGCAGCGGGCGCCTGCAAGTCGGATCGGTGTGTCGTCGCCGGCAAGATTGAACCAGCGGTTGGTCAGGATGCCGAACTCCTCCAATGCCGAACTCTGCGCTCGGACGTCGAGGTAGTCGGGTCCGGAGAACGGTTGGTATGAGAGAGACCCTTCCTGCATTTCCCACACCGCGACGAGGCGTTCCGGTTCCGGGTAGGGGAGCTCGCGAAGAACGACGCCCTTGAGCACCGAGAAGATCGCCGTGCTGCCACCGATCCCGAGCGCCAGGGTCAGCGCGACGAGCGCCGAGAAGCCGGGTCTGCGCACCATCTGTCTCATCGCAAAACGAACATCTTGGCGTGTCGTGTCCATGAACTGCCCGAGTCTCTTCGCAAGGGGTTGGGTTGCCACGTTTTGCCTCCGGTTCCGAAGTGGTCCTCGACACTCGTGGTCGCGCCGACCTTGCCCCCTGAGATGCGTGTGAGAGGCAAATGGTTGAACCGGTCTCAACCGAGTGTTGTACCGGCCTACCCTCCAACGGCTGGGTCATGGACCCCGGTGCCCCTGAGATTCGGGGCTTTCGGTTGACGATGGAAAAACCCTGCTACCATACCGCCGCTCGAGTCGATGGATGGAGGACTCATGATTTTGAGAAAGATGTTCATTTTTGTTGGGTTGGTTCTGCTTCTCGGTTGCGGCGGTCAAGGAGCCGATCAGCCTGCAGCCGATGTCAACCCTTTCTTTGTCGCCTACGACACACCGTTCAATGTCCAGCCCTTTGACCGGATCGATGAGGCGCATTTCGTTCCCGCCTTCGAAAAGGCGATGGAAGAACAGAACGCCGAGATCGCGGTGATCGTCGACAACCCGGACGCGCCGACCTTTGACAACACCATCGTCGCCCTCGATCGGTCGGGCGAGTTACTCGGAGAGGTTTCACGGGTCTTCTTTGCCCTGAGCGGCTCCAACACCAACGATGAAATTCAGGCGATCCAGCAGGAAATCTCGCCGCGGCTGGCGGCCCACCGCGATGAAATCCAGCTCAACCCCGAGCTCTTCGCACGGGTGAAAGCGGTCTACGACGAGCGCGAGACCCTCGATCTGAATCCGGAGCAGACCTTCCTGTTGGAGCACCTCTTCGAGCGTGCCGTGCGCGACGGCGCTCTGTTGGGTGAGGAGGAGCAGACTCGGCTCAGAGAGATCAACCAGAGGCTTTCGGGGCTCCGGGTCGAATTCGGACGAAACCTCCTCGCCGAGACCAACGCCTTCAAGCTCGTCATCGAGGATGAGGCCGATCTCTCCGGTCTGCCCCCAGGTGTGATCGAAACGGCTGCCGGAATCGCACAGAGAGAAGGCATAGAGAACGCCTGGGTCTTCACAACCCACAAGCCCAGCATGCTGCCGTTCCTGACCTATGCCGAAGACCGCGACCTGAGAGAGCAGCTTTTCGCTGCTTACACGGTGCGCGGCAACCAGAACAACGAGTACGACAACAAGGCCATCATCGCCGAAATCATCAACCTCCGAGTCGAAAAGGCCAGGCTGTTGGGTTACGAGACCTTCGCCCACCTCACCCTGGAGCCCCGGATGGCGGGCACCCCGGACAAGGTCTACGAGCTGCTCGACCAGCTCTGGGACGCCTCCCTGCCCGTCGCCAAGCGTGAGCTGGCGGAGATGCAGGCCATCATCGACAGCGAGGGAGGCGGCTTCGAGCTCTCGCCCTGGGATTGGTGGTTCTACGCCGAGAAGCTGCGCAAGGCCAAGTACGATCTCGACGACAACGAGCTGCGCCCCTACTTCGAGATCAACAATGTTCGCGACGGCGTCTTCTATGTCGCCAACCAGCTCTACGGACTGACGTTCGAGGAGCTCGAGGAGATGCCCAAGCCCCACCCCGACGCGCAGGTCTTCGAGGTCTTCGAGGCGGACGGCACCCACGCCGCTGTCATTTACATGGACTATCACCCGCGTGAGAGCAAGCGAGGGGGTGCGTGGTGCGGCCGGTTCCGGAGCCAGAACCGGGCCGACGGCGCCGAGGTCGATCCCGTCATCAACCTCGTCTGCAACTTCACCACCGCCACCGAGGACACCCCGGCGCTGTTGAGCCTCGATGAGGTCCAGACCCTCTTCCACGAGTTCGGCCATGCCTTGGACGGGATGCTCTCGAACGTGACCTACCGCACCGTGGTCAGGTCGCCCGATTTCGGTGAGCTGCCCAGCCAGATCATGGAGCACTGGGCCATGGCCCCCGAGGTGATGAAGGTCTACGCCAAGCACTATCAGACCGGTGAGCCCATCCCCGATGAGCTCATCGCCAAGATCGAGAACAGCTCATTCTTCAACCAGGGGTTCAACCAGGTCGAGGTTCTGGCGGCCAGTCTCCTCGACATGGAGTACCACACGCTCACCGAACCCACCGAGCTCGACATCAACGCCTTCGAAAAGGCCTATTTGGACGAGATCGGTCTGATCCCGGAGATCATCTCCCGCTATCGCACCACCTACTTCTCCCACATCACCGGCGGTTACGCGGCGGGCTACTACGGCTACACCTGGTCGGGAGTGCTCGACCACGACGCCTTCGCGGCCTTCGAGGAGACCAGCCTCTTCGATGCCGAGACGGCCAATCGGTTCCGGACCGAGATCCTCGAGGTCAGCGGGTCGAAGGACTACATGGACATGTGGGTCGCCTTCCGCGGTCGCGAGCCCGAGATCGGGCCTCTGCTGAGGAACCTCGGGCTGCAATAGTTCGTTCCTTCAAGAAGAGAACAGAACGGGCGCCTTCGGGCGCCCGCTTTTTTTGCTGTCGGGAATCCAACGCACACCCTAGATCACACAGATGGGCACAGATTACATCGCACATCGCAAATGGCCCGCAGATGACGCAGATGGACGCAGATTGAGTCATCGCACCATCACTCCATCGCACGGAGAAACCGCAGATAGCGCAGATGGATAGGTGGCACCCATCCCGCCGAGCTGAGGTGGGATCCGGTGCGATGGTATGGATCGACCTCGAGGGCGGTGCGTGGTCGGGGGAGGTGTGAGCGGCGGGGAGGTTTCGGGGCACAGGAGGGCGTTC
>Ga0316187_10003933_pt1 | contig 12880 bp, 10 predicted proteins | sample CroRivburrow1_MG_FD_204927 | JGI IMG/M metagenome (GOLD analysis project Ga0316187, IMG submission 204927) | Coastal sediment microbial communities from Maine, United States - Cross River worm burrow 1 | ecosystem: Environmental > Aquatic > Marine > Coastal > Sediment | place: USA: Maine...
ACGCGCCTTGTACCACTGATCGATGTAGGGGCCATGCGTGCCGATCTCCAGGTCGAGGACCGTGGTGCGGCCGTCGCGCAGGGCCAACTTGTTGCTCCAGGGCCGATCGGAGTGCCAGTGGGTGTCGATGAACCCCGGAGCAACCACATGGCCGGTGGCGTCGATAGCCTCCTTGCCCTCGATCTTGTCCTTGGTGATGGCGGCGATCCGGCCGTCCTTTACACCCACGTTGGCGACGGCGTCATACATCGTCTCTGGGTCCATCACCCGCCCGTTGAGGATGACGAGGTCGTAGTCCTGGGCCATGGCGCCGTTCGCGACCGCGAGGAGTCCGCAGGCGAGTGCTGTTCCGGCCAAGAGCCTTGAGATTCGTGGCGATTTTTTCATGTCCGGTCTCCTTTGATTCAGATCATTTGTCAGTGCACCATTGCGCCGGGGCTTCAACTCCCGGGGCCGGTACGTTCACTTCGTTACTGCACGCCTGATCGGCTGGCCCGGCGCGGCGTCCAGGATCAATTCGCCCTCAGCGACCACCAACTCGCCGTTGACCAGCAGCGACTGCACACCCTCCGCCGGTTGGTTAGGCTCCTCGTAGGTCCCGACGTCGCGGATCGTGGCGGGATCGAAGACCACGATGTCGGCATCCATGCCGACCTGGATGCGGCCCTTCTTTTTCATCTGTGGTACGAAGTCCTCAAGGGTCTGGGCAGGCATCAGGGAGATCTTGCGCAGGGCCTCCTGCATATCCATGAGTCCGCGTTCCCGGACATAGGAGCGCAGGATCTTGGCGAAGGTGCCGTTGGAGCGCGGGTGAGAAAAGGCTCCTTCGGGCAAGGGCCAGGCGTCCCCGGTGTAGTTTTCGATCTCATTGTGCTCATCCATGAACATCCAGAACATCTCGTCGGATTCGATGAGCACATCGGGATGCAGAATGGCGGCGTCGAGCAGCGCGAGGTCCTCGGGATCGCTCTCGTCCAGGAAGTGCCAGACGATGAAGGTGCCGGGCTTATTCTGCTGATAATCCGCCAGTTGCTCCTCGGTCATGCGCTCGAGCCCGAGCTGAAAACTGCTGGCGGTGGAGCCCATACGCTCCGGCCAGCCCTCGCCGCTGAACATGGCCGCGCCCACCACCGTACTGGCGGCGCCCCAGGGATAGGCGCCGACGGTGACATTGACGCCGCGCTTTTTGGCATTCTCGATCAGGGGCAAAGTGGAATGGATGTCTTTGAGTGAGGTGCTGTTGATGTGACACACATGCATGTGCGCCCCGGTGATCGCGGCATTGGCAATCAGTTCCTGGACCGCCTCGAACGAGCTCTTGGGTTCCATGTTGCTGGCATAGCGCAAATGGGTGTAGGTGGCGACATCGCGCTTGGCCGCCAGCTCGGCCAGGGCGTAATACTCCTTGCGGCCATATCCGGGGGCGTACCCGGCATTGATGCCGATGCCCAGGGCACCTTCATTGAGACCCTGTTCCACGAGCCGAAGGATCTTCTCCTGTTGTTCCGGGGTAGCCACATCCATCTTCCAGTCGGTGAGCTTCTGCGCATCCTGGAAATACTTGACCGTGGCCTCGGGCTGGGTATCCGTGAAGGTGGCAATACGGGCGTAGGTCCAACCAGCGGCGGCGCCGTAGTTGACCGGCAGCCGCTTCTTGCCTTGCTCTTCATACCAGCTGGTAATGGGCAGCACGCCCGATTCCAGCTCGAGCATGGTGGTGACGCCCTGAATGGCCTGCATCCGGTAATCGCCGATGTTCTGGCCATGGGCATGGATATCGATGAAACCCGGCGCGACCACATGCCCGGTGGCGTCAATGGTTTGTTTGCCGCTGATCTTGTCCTTGGTGATGGCCGCGATCCGGCCATCTTTCACTCCCACGTTGGCGACGGCGTCATACATCGTCTCCGGGTCCATGACCCGCCCGTTAAGGATCACGAGGTCGTAATGCTGGGCCGCGTTTACGTGCGCGACCGCGAGGAGCCCGAACCCAAGTGCCGTTGCGGCCAGGAGCCTTGAGATTCGCAGCGATTGTTTCATGTGTGATCTCCCTTTCTTCACCCCACTTTTCAACACACCATCGCGCGGGGAAGCTTCCTGTTCAGCCCCCATCAGCGGCGCGGTCATTTCGTTTAACCATCAGCAGTGCTATAGGCTTTCTCATCTACTACCCCATTCCAGTTGGGACGGATCCCCTGATGCCGGATCTGACGCTTTGGTCAGGCAACCGGAGATCAACGAAGCACGTTCTTGTTGATCTTGCCGTCCTTCATGATCATCACGAACTTCTTCTGCGGATCGGCGACCAGGTCGTTTTTCAGCGGATTGCCTTCGACCAGGATGATACCCGCATAAGCGCCTTCCTTGATCACGGCGATCGGCCATTCAGGGTAAGGGTTGCGCGGACCGCTCAGCGCTAGCAGTTCGGCATTGTCTGAGGTCGCCATCTTGAGTGCCTGGTAGGGTGTGAACCAGCGCTTGAAGTTGGCCAGCGAAGCTTGAGTAGTCGAAGGGGTGTAGTCGAAGGGGTGTAGTCGAAGGGGCCGGACCAAGCCAATTGATTAATTTGTATCAATATTATGGGCAGTTTCAGTCGGTTCTAGCGCTTAGAGGCCGCATTTGGGTACCGAAAGAACGCGTGTAACTGGGTCGGGTCGTAGGCCGATGCACATAGTCTTAGGAGGCGCCTTTTCGCGGGCAAAAATGCTCCTCTAAGCTCGATTCAGCTCGCCTGTGGGCTACCAACTCGATTTGTTTCAACGGATTGCCGTGGTCCGACCCCGCTCTGCTCACCTCCCAGCGAACGAGCAGCAGGTGTCGGCCAACTCCGGCCGGCCAACACGCCCCTATCGACTGGCAGCTAGATGCTGCTATGTAGAGCTCTACATAGCAGCATCTATGTAGAGTTCGGAACTATGTAGAGTTTCTCGATGCTCCTCGGTGTTGGGTAGCGCAGTTGTTGGGCTGTAGGGCAGGCAGACCATTGGTTAACTCGACATAGTTTTTCTGGTTTCCTGAAGTGACATCCCCCACTTCAGGAGATCGTGATGAACTCAATCGCGGTCGGCCGCGCAGCCGAGGCGTACCCCAACCTCGCCAAGCGGCGCATCTCACCGCACTCGATTCGCTACTCCTCAGCGATGCATATGCTGCAATCCGGCGTTGCCTTCAGCGTGATTGCGCTCTGGCTGGGGCACGAGAGCGTGTCCACCACACATCAATACATCGAGGCCGATCTGTCTATGAAGGACATGGCTCTCGCCCGGCTTCAGGAACCCGATACCAAGATCCCGCGTTATCGCCCGCCTGACGCATTGATGCAGTTCCTCCAGGAGCTGTAACTATGTAGAGAACACGCCGGCCCCGATGCGCATTGAAACAGGGGCTTGCGTGCCACCCCGGCCCACAATTCTACATAGTTCCGAACTCTACATAGATGCTGAAAGCGGTCATAGAAATAGCAAAAGTTGCCCAGCGGCTCCCGACCAACTCCTGCAGGTCAGGTGGCGTCCGGTGAACGACCGCTCCGTAACAGGAACGGACTGTTGTGACGGCAATTCCCGCCGCGGCAAACGGCGATGAACAGGAGTTGACGTCGTACTCGGCGACCGTCTGCTGCTCGGTGCCGAAGCTGCCGCTGGAGGTCTGATCCGACTGATTCCGCTATGGGTTCGTCACCGGACGTAGGTCAGGATATTTCCCCGAACGGCGGCTTTTTCAACTCATGACCGGCAGGACCCGACACCAAGCGGAAGTTCGGAGGTGGTCTGCCGGAAAGCCGCAATCAACACGGAACGGTCCTTCAGCGTTTGCTGTTGGACAGTGTACGGATACCTTACAGCAGGCGGCCTGCTTCAGCAGGAACCGACGCGAAGCTGTCCTTAGGCGTTTCCTGATGAATGGAGTCTGGGTGCCATACAGCATTCCTGCCAGTTGAGGCTATTCCCGGCACCAAGCCGTACTAATGCGGAGCTAGCGGCTGGGCAGGAGACAACAAACAGCCGTCGTTTGCTGAACTGCTCGCCTGGTCCGGCATTTTGCGCGGAATAACGCCCCAGAGGTCTTAATGTTGAGATAAAGTTCACCGGGATTACGCCTACTAGAGGAGACGCCGGTGGCACAGCACCAGCCATGCAAGCTTGCTGTTATCCTCCACGCTGACGTGGCCGGCTCCACCGAGCTCGTCCGGCGGAATGAAAGACTTGCCCACGAGCGTATTCAGAGCACCTTCCGGACTCTATCTGAATCTGTCAGATCCTATGGTGGCTTTGCACGCGAAATTCGAGGCGATGCACTGGTTGCCGAGTTCGCTCGAGCGTCGGATGCGGTGTGCGCGGCACTCCATTTTCAAGGGACGAATTCCGAAAGCAATAAGCGGTTAAACGATGACATCGTCCCAGTGGTACGAATCGGTATTGCACTTGGCGAGGGAATATTCGCAGATGGGGCCGTCACAGGCCCTGGTGTTGTACTTGCGCAGCGCGTCGAACAGCTGGCAACACCCGGTGGAGTATGTATCACGGCGGCGATTCATGAAGCCCTTCCAAAACGCCTCCCCTTCGAACAAGAGAACCTGGGTGAGAAGACGCTCAAAGGCTTTGACGAACCGCACCGCGTTTTTAAAGTTGCCCTGATATCAGGTCAGGCGGTACCAGGAGCCGAGAAGACCGAAAATTCTCGACCAATGGCGTGGCCGCGTGTTCGATTCTTCGCACTTTTCAGCCTGGTAATCATATTCATCGGTGGCGCATCGCTGTGGCTGAAGCCCTGGGAGTCGGAACGGGAGCCCACGGCATCGACGGACGTAGATTCTGTCCAACAACAAGCACGCAAACCATCGATCGTGGTGTTGCCGTTCGAGGAACTGAGCAAGGACGCATCGCAGGAGCCCTTTGCAGACGGGATAACCGAGGACATCATCACGGATCTCTCTGGCTTATCAAGGCTGATGGTCATAGCGAGCAATACTTCGTTCGCATTCAAAGGCAAAACGGTGAATGCCCAGACGATCGGTAAAGAGCTTGGTGTTGATTACGTCCTGGAGGGAAGTATCCGGCGTTACGGTGACTCGGTGCGGGTTAACGCCCAACTGGTTGATGCGAGCACAGGTTTTCAGAAATGGGCGAAGCGCTATGATCGTGAAGTGACCGAAGTGTTTGCCGTACAGGATGAGCTGACTGAAAAGATCGTAGAGAGCCTGTCAGTGACCCTAAGCCCGCAGGAAGAAAGCCGGCTGGCACGCCAACCGACTAACAACCTATTGGCTTACGATCACTTTCAGGAAGGGCAACGGCTGAGCAGGATCAGCACCCGCGAAACCAATCTTGAAGCACAAGTGGCTTATCGTAAGGCAATCGAAGCCGATCCTGCCTATGGACGTGCGTACGGAGCGCTGGCCTACAACCTAAGTTTCAATTACTTGCGTAGCTGGAGCGACAGTCCGATGCAAACCATCGACCGAGCGCTTGAGCTCGCGAAAAGAGCTGTAGAGCTGGACCCGAGCATCCCTCAAACATACTGGTCGCTTGGCTATGCGCACCTCGTACGCAAAGAATTCGACCAGGCACAAGCCGCTGTTCATGAAGCTTTACGAATCGCACCGAACTACGCCGATGGTTATGGGCTGCTGGCGCTCATTCAGAACAACATGGATGATGCCGAATCGGCAATCGCCAATATCCGCAAGGGCATGGCCTTGAACCCGCATTACACCTGGGATTACCCATACAACCTCGGGCGCGCCTATTACATCCTCGGCCAATACGACAAAGCTGTAGAGCTGTTGGAAGCCGCCAAAGCGCGCAACCCCAACGCCTTACCGGTTCGACGCATATTGGCTGCCAGCTATGTGCGCACGGGACGTGATGACGATGCAGAATGGGAGGTCGAGGAAATTCAGACCCTCAGCCCTCAGGAAACACTGTCACATCTGAAAAACACCCGTATCAGCGGCCATACCGAATCCGCTCAGCGCGTGCTGGACGATCTGAGAAAAGCCGGACTACCTGAGTGACGCTTTGACTGACCAAGGGATTGCCCACTTTGCCCGATCGGAGTCATAGGCTCCCGCTATGAGAAACGGTCTGCTCATGAGTGAAAGCGCCAGTTTGCCGATCCTGTGCCGCAAATTGTCTTGGCGGCCGAGCTGATCAGTCGGTGACCGTCCGGTTATGGCCGACTTCGACCGTATCCGCCGCGGGACCGAATGACCGCAATCGCTGCATTGCAGTCACTCACGTACTGAATCGCGGTCGGCTGCAAGGGGGCCGATGGACTAAACCGCTGATCACGTCGAAATGCCGCCAAATCGGGTAAGTGGTATGGCCCCAGAAAACGCTCGCCATTGAAATAGACCAGATGTGACGGTGCATCCGCCGCCCACACTTCGGTTTCCCATGCCGACCACTACGATCGGCTGCAACCCTGGCGGAAGCGGCAGAGTCGCAGTCGGCCTGACGGTTAGATTTGCGGGAGAATCGCGCCGGCATGCGTCGATCCCCCGGCTGGAGCGGCCGAATTCAGCCCGGCATCGCGTTGAAGGGAGAGTCGACGACCGTTCGACGGCTGTCTGGTGACCTGGGGATACCCGAATGGACTTGGGAAAAGGGCGTTTGTACTGACTATACTCTTCGGATCCGGCCCAGAAGGACAAAACTACGGCCACTGTGATTACCGCGATGATCGTCATGTTCGTCCTCATCATTCGCAATCCTCTCAACAGCGCCTCAGTGCCATCCCACCGGGCCAGCCAGGCAATGATGCATCAATATTCAACATTGCGCCAAAGTGTGGCAGGGTCATTTCCGTCGAACACTATAGTCCCGCAGGCTCGCCTGCGGGCCAGATGCCTCAATCAGACCTTTCGCGATCAGGTACTGAAGCCTGCCGGACAGAAATACATCGCCCAACAAATTATGTTCATCGCCACGACCCATCGCCGTACCGACCACGCGTGCGGCACAAATCCAGTCTGGTGCACAACATGCCAACAGCAGGCTGTCATAGTAGTCCTCGGAGACATCGACAATCTTGCCTGCTTCCCATTTGCGCAGCGTTGCTCCGTTGTCTCGCAGATGCAGATAGGCAGAAGAAAGTGCCGCTCGGGTCGCCATGTCTACCGCTTCTCGTCGATCAAACAGGCGCGCCAATAAAGCCGGGGTTTGTGGCCCGATATAGGGCGGTGACTTTAGGCCCGCCGCACCGACACGCATTACTGCCCCCTTGAAAAGGCGCAGGCTATGGCAAGCCATCTCCAGAAACGTCCGTTCCGATGCATTCTCGCCCGCCCATATGCAGACTTCTGGCGTGATGTCCTGCGCCAGATGGGCTGAGAGGCTATCGAAATCGGCCAATGAAGGAACCGGATCCTCAGGCAACTGACCATAGTTTTGGAACAATGCCTCGAAATATGTTGCCCGCGCTTGCTTGTCGTTCAACGGACCGTGGCTCAGATCATCATCGAACACATGCACGCGGCCTGTCAGGCCGCAAGTCGCAACTGCCGCGCGCAGACATCCGCCGGCACTTCCTCCCAATACCAGATGCAAGTATGCGGACTGTGACATTTGTTACCTTTGGCTTCAGAGAGCAATTGGGGAGGGTCAGCGGACACGTCCCCGTCTTGGGAAGGGCAGTCTGAAGTCTTTCATTCCCCGCGCGGTAGCCCAGTCCGGAATTTTCAATCTGCACAAAAAACTTGCATCACCACTGATTTTTTCCCTAGATCCTTGATTGAAAAAAATGGGCCGCGAGAACAAGCTAGAGATGTAAAATGGCTTTCACGCAATCGGTCAAGACCTGTCTGTCGAAGTATGTCGTGTTTTCGGGCCGCGCGCGAAGATCAGAGTATTGGTGGTTTGTTCTGTTCGTGGTCTTGGTCAACTTTGGGCTGGCGGTACTCGGTGCGGTCCTTTTTGGTACCGATCCGGACACGGGACAGGGATCGAACTTTCTGAACTCGGTTTTCCAGTTGGCGATCTTGCTACCCTTGCTTGCCGCGGGGTGGCGTCGATTGCATGATACGGGTCGTCCTGGATGGTATCTTCTTCTTCCAATGGCCTTCAGCATCGTGACGATGTTCATGCTGTTAACCGGCGTCGCCGTGTTTTCAGCAGTGGAAACGGGCATCGAGAACCCTGAGGCTTTGCGAGGTCCGGCGGCCTTTCTTGGCGCAACAGGTTTGATGGTCGTGTACGTTATCCAGCTTGTCCTTTCGATCTTGATGATCTGGTGGCTTACGCGACCTTCACAGGAAGGGACAAATGAATATGGCGCGTCGTCTTAGGATTGAATGACCGGTCACTGGCGCGTCAAAGCGATAGCACCATAATCATCCCCACGATTGAGTGATTGTAGGAGTTAAGAATGAAGAACACCTTCCTGTCAGCAAGCCTGATGTGTTGTCTGTCAGCGGCCCCTGCACTTGCCGAATGGGGCTTCAGCGGTAGCCCTCTCCCAAATGCGTTTATTCAGACAAACAACATGACGCTCGAGTTGCAGTGTGACCGGATCAGGTTCGCCCCGGCCGGGTATGAGGATTCGCAGGATATCGTACGAAAGAACGGCCTTTCCTTTCGTTTTCTGATAAACGGATCGCAAGAAGTCGCTACTTTTCAGATGGGACGCGAAAACTCGTTCGTCCAGATCGTCGACAACTATCCCGTCGAGATCCAGTTCAGTGACGAGGCGGATTATACGTTCGTCCTCGACCAGATCGCCGCAAACGCCACCCTCAACCTGTCGATGGTCGATCAAGACGTCAGCTACGGCATTTTTGATCTCAAGGGATCGGGTGCAGCCATCCAGTCGCTCCGGGCCGAATGCCGTGCATTGGACCAAACCTCCGCGCCCATGGAGGCACCAGAAGGCGTGGGTTATTGCGGCGGCGGTGGAATCAAACGGCAAATCGAGTTCGTGATCCTCGATGATGCCAGCGATGAATGGGACGCGCGCGTCACCGTGAACGGCGAAACGCAGCGGGCGATGACCGCCTACAGCTATTTCGGCAACTCCGAACCGGTCAAGGACTTCGTGGTTGCCCTGCTGGCCGAGGACCGGTCCGAGTTTCTGATCTTCCGCAACCGGAGGGAAAACTGGCTGGAGTTCGGCGATTATCGGTACGACCAATGCAACTGATGCCGAGACGAGATACCGCGTCATGCGCCTCTTACGGGATTGGCAGGATCTTGGCCTTCACGCTGCTTGCGACAAGTATGGCCCTTCCGATACCTGCCATTGCCTCCGAGATATCGGAGCTTCCGAAGATGCTTCAGGAAAAGGTCGTCCAGGCCCAACAGGCCTGCTCTGATCTCGAGAACGGCCAGTTTTCGCTCGAATGGGGTGCAGTCACGCGCGTGGATCTCGACGGGGATCTGAGACCAGACTGGGTGCTGAACGAGGTGTTCTTCGCCTGCTCGTCCGCCGCGTCCCTCTATTGCGGAACCGGCGGATGCATGTCGCATTTCCTTGTCGGCGACGATCTTGCCTCCGTGCTCAACCAGGGTTGGGATGTCGTCTATCTTGGTCCCAACCGCGTTCTCCTAACAGATGTTCATGGTTCTCAATGCGGCGGGATCAATCCAACGCCATGCGTCACTGCAAGCACGTGGGACAAGGAAACGGCGCAATGGCGTGGTGCGACTGCCGAGTGGGAATAGCTCTCAGGACGGACATCCCTGGATCGCACCGCGCGCCAAGACGGCGGGCGGGTACAGGACAGGGGTAGTCTCATGCCAAGGTGGATTTTGATTTCGCCGTTGCTTTTGGTGATCGGGGCTGCCCTCTGGGCGGGATACGCCTCTCAGGGATCTTGTGTCGATGCGGACGGTGTCTTGCGCGAACCATTCCATCTGCTGGCGCTGGGGTGGTTTTTCGTGCTCGCGGGCGGAGCAGTAATGGTGCTCGCAGCCGGAGTTGCGGTCTTCAATCGGATCAGGAGGCGAAAATGACGATTCGAAATTCAGTGAACCAGGTCCCGGCCGTGACAACCAAAAACATGTTCAAAGGATCGAGTTTCGCGCGATCGTGCGTAACGGCATGCGCCATGGCATCGGGCCTCTCGGTTGCAGGGTGTACAGAGCCGTCGGTTGAGGTTGCGATCAGCGAGCCGGATCCCGATCTCGTATTCGTCCGTGGCTACCGGAGCCCGTCGGACGAATGTCAACTTGTTGGTGAAAGCGCGTTCACCATCGACTTTCTTGATGACGCATCCAATCTTGTAGCCTGTCCGACGGGCAGTTCCGCGATGGAGACGCTTATGGCGGAAACGGGAGCACAAATAGTCACCCAGACGAACAGCTTCACGTTCTTCAGCTTGACCTACCGCTGAAGTTGGCAAGAGCGCGGCGCTCGTGGTTCCGGCACAAACGGCCGGGGTGATTTTCATCGTGAAGCGCAACACCGTGGGCGGATGATGTATCCGTCTGTCTCGAAATGGAGAACGGTGTCGCCATATCAGGGTATTCCCACCTCACGGACGAGGAGTGTGATCGGCTCGCCGGTCTGACGGCCGACGGTCTGTAGCTTCGGTCGATCGCCAAGGCGCTCGGCCAGACGGCGTCGACCATCTCGCGCGAGCTGCAGCGAAAGCTGTAGACAGCGGGGCGTACCGGCCGCACTTGGCCGACGGGGCGAACAGGCCCGCTGCGAACGACCGGTTACGATCGGGGCCAATCGAGCAGTACCCATTTCCGAATAGGTCGCAACTTGCGAGCCCACTGTGCCGATCCTCTCACCGATGATGTGGACACCTGCCGAGAAGTGGTGTGAATACCAAATATCCCTAGAGCTGCCCAAGCTGATCCGCGACCTTGGACACCCATATTATAGAACCGGCACGAGGAATGTGCCGACCCTCGGACCGATGAAGTGGACACCTGCCAATGCCTGGTGTGGAGACGAGGTACCCTCATGTTGATTGTCGCGCCGCACCTCTCAGCTTCCCAAGCTCATGGCGTACGCTCAGCCGAGTGGCGGAGCTGGAAAAACGGTCATTGAATCTCGGGGGATGGTTGGCCGGAATTGGCCGACACCTGCTGCTCGTTCTCTGGGAGGCGACGGGCCGCTTACGCTGCATAGCTGCCGATCGATGGCGCACCGACGACCGGCAGGTGTGGGTCGAAAGGGGCCTTTCGCCGAGATACCCAGCGCCGGCGGCGGGGGCTGCACGCCCGCCATCGAAACCATCGTTGCCTCCCTTCCCGGCCGTGCTCCTGACCACTGTACGCGGGTTTCCAGGGGCTTTCGGGCTTCCCCCCTTCCACCCATGTCTTCGGCGTTTCATGCGCCAAAACAGTCCAGGTTCGCTAGACGCTCAAACACGCTGTACGCGTTGTTTCGCGCCTTCCTGTCTGGTGCCCGGTCAATCTCCTTCCATGACCCAGGCGAGTCAGGCCAAACGACCATACCAAATCGTTAAATCAACCCATCGTCTGCTGCCCCGCTTCAGGTTGCTGACAGAGGGGGCCTGCCTATGCTCGATGGTGTTGCGAAAAAAGCGGGGCTATTTGGATTACACTTCGAAAAGCCCCCCGACCGTTGTCGGCAGACACGACTATTTTGTAGCAACTACCCACTCCGCCGCCCGTCGCCCCGATAGAAACGCCGCGTGGACGGTTCCGTAGTAGCGGGAAACGGTGTGCTCACCCGCCAGCAGCAAGGTATCGCTGGATGGCTCAGCCAGCGCGTCCATGTCCGCACCGCTGGCACCCACCGGGATATAGCTGTACGCGCCAGCGGAAAACGGATTGTTGCCCCAGTCTGTGGTCATGGCGGCGATCGGATCCGGGACGGCCCCAAGTAGGGATCGCATCGTATCGACGGCGGCATCCGCAAGCTCTTCCAGACTTATTCGGCGCGTAGCCACCTCCGGATTGTGGAATGCCACCATGCACGGCGCACCAGCGGGGTCACTCATGTCCACGAACTCAAGAAACATTCGATCGCCGCCCAGGTTCAGGAAATTGCGGTGATCGACTGGCCAGAATCGATCCTCGAATCGCAGAACAACCTTCTCCAAACGCTTCATGCCCAGTCGTTCAATCGCCAGGCGTTGGTGGCCGGATAGTGCGGGATTGAAGATGGGGCTGCCGGATTTCAGAACGCCCAGGGGTACCGTCACGATGGCGTGGCCCGCGCGAAAATCGCCGCTATCCGTGGTCACTGCCACCCCGTCTCGGCCGTGTCGAATCACGGTAACCGGGGTCGACGTACGCACTTTGATGTTGCGCGCAAGCCTCTCGACCAAAGCTCGGTACCCGCCGATAAGCACATCGTTCCCACCATCGTGCAAGTTGTAAAGCGCGGAGCCGCGCAAGGAGATATTGTCCGGGTGGTCACCCGTCACCCCCGCGCCCATGACCCAGTTCAGTGCGTCGGCAGTTATTTCTGCGGTGGAGCCGGTCAAATTCCGGGAGTTCACGTACCACTCGACCCCTCGGGAGTACACGTCCTCCCCGGGTCCCAGTGCGTCAGCCGCCTCGGCAGGATCAAAATCGTGCAGTGAGGCCGAAACCGTTACAGCTTGCTCTGCGCTCACCCACCGGCCATCGAGGGCGACCCCCTGGTTGTGTCCCCACACGCAATCAGCCCGGTGCTCGATGCCTTCCAGGGCGAGAATATCCATCAACGGATTGCCGATGGGCCCGTGGAGCCAGGCACCACCGAGATCCACTTTCGCCCCCGCGATGTCGACGGTGTGGGTCCGCCCCCCGATTCGGTCCCGCGCCTCGAGGACGACTACGTCCTTGCCGAGGCGGTGGAGTTCCCTTGCCACGGTAAGGCCAGCGACGCCGGCACCAACCACGATGACGTCATGTTTCATTGCAAGCGAACTGCGGCGTTTGATGTTGAGCACATCTCCGTAATGTAGCAGTCGATAAGG
>Ga0316187_10003934_pt1 | contig 12875 bp, 15 predicted proteins | sample CroRivburrow1_MG_FD_204927 | JGI IMG/M metagenome (GOLD analysis project Ga0316187, IMG submission 204927) | Coastal sediment microbial communities from Maine, United States - Cross River worm burrow 1 | ecosystem: Environmental > Aquatic > Marine > Coastal > Sediment | place: USA: Maine...
TCTGGAGGGCAATTTCATCAAGGATAAGAGCCTCGTTCGGAGGCAGAGAAGCCCCCTCAAAATGAAAGGCAAAAACCTGGTCGTACTGATCGAAATAGCGTTCACTTTTTACCAGTATGGAACGTGCAGCAATATAAAAATCATCAACATTTCCGATGAGTCCTTTGAATAGGGCCCTGTTCAGCGTCAGAAAGGCGGTCGGACTTACAGGCACCCCCTGTTCTCTTAACCTGTAGAAAAAATTAATAAACATTTACTCAGCTGCGTCCCTGGCCAAAAAGACCTGCGGTTTTTTCGTAGTCAGAACTTTTTTTGAACAAGACCCCCAGAAAAGGGATCTCCTTGCCGACCAGTCTGCCAGCCTTGAAATCAGGGTCAGCTGCCAGGGCTCGCAACCAGTTGATCAACTCCCTGGTAGCAGGTCTTTTTTCAATCCCCTCAATCTCACGGAGTTTATAAAAGGTGGAGATCGCATCCCTGGCAAGGTTTTCGTCGATACCGGGAAAATGTACATCAACTATCTTGCGCATCATCTTGGGTTCGGGGAAAGCAATATGATGAAAGTTACACCTTCCCAGAAAGGGATCGGAAAGGTCCTTTTTGGCATTTGAGGTAATGATAATTACCGGACGCTTCTTTGTGTGTAACGTTGCATCTGTTTCAATAATATCAAACTGCATCTGATCGAGGATATCGAGCATGTCATCCTGAAAGTCGGTATCTGCCTTGTCTATTTCATCGATCAGCAGGACAACCCTCTGTTCATTTGTAAATGCCTGGCCGATTTTCCCCATTCTTATGTACTCTTTGATATTGTCGACATCCCTGTTTGAGTCGCCGAAGCGGCTGTCATTCAACCTGGTCAGGGTATCATACTGGTAAAGGGCGTCTATGAGCTTCATACTTGATTTTACATTAAGGACAATCAGCGCCATTTTCAGGTTCTCGGCAATGGCATGGGCCAGCATTGTTTTGCCGGTGCCGGGTTCGCCTTTTAATAAAAGAGGCATTTCCAGGGCGATCGAAACATTCACTATACTGGCAAGTTCTCTGTCCAGAACATATTTGCGGCCACCGGAAAAATCATTTGTTTTGTCAGTCATTTGAATCTCTTCCTGTGTAAATATTGAGTGAGTTATAAGGCCTGTAATATCTGAAACAACATCGGCAGGGTCAGAAAAGAGGCCATCAGGCCCAGTCCAACCAATGCTGCCGTGAGTTCCGGGGCGAAACCGGCGAGCAGGGCCAGGGCTCCTGCCGTTACCATGGGCGGCATGCCGGCCTCAAACACCGATACCTTTGCCGCCAGGGTGTGCTGGTTAAATGCGAAACAAAGAGCAGTAGCTGCAAGCGGCGCGATAACCAGTTTTATGAGCAAACCCATACTGAACGGTATCCAGCTGCCCGGCGGGAGTTTAAGCTTAATCTGCAGACCGATTGCCACCATTACAACCGGTACCAGGGAAGCGGCAATGCCTTTCAGGACTGCCTCCAGAACAGGCGGGGAGGGTACAGACATGGTAAGCAGGCCGATGACCAGAGCAATGAAGGGCGGGAAAAGGCAGATCTTTTTCAATATAGCTGCAAGAGTCGGTTTTTCAATGCCGCTGTAAGTTGCCAAAATGATGGAGCCGTAAGTAGTGAGAGCCAGAAAAGAGCCGAATTGATCGTACAAAACAGCGAAGGAGACTGAATCCATACCCCAGAAGGCTTCAACCATCGGTATGCCGAAGAATGAGGTGTTGCCAAGCGGTACCATGAGCATAAGTGCTCCTGTAGTCGGCCTGGGCCATTTGAATATGCGGGAAACTGCCAGCACCAGGATAGCTGAAAAAAACAGCATCACCCAAGGTATAAGGACCGGAACCAGCAATTCTTTTGAGAAGGTTAAGCGGGGCACCTGCAGCAGGATCAAGGCGGGCAAAGGAATATATATGATAAAAAGGTTCAGGACCTGTGAAGCATTGTCAGGGAAAATTTTCAACCTGCTTAGTGTCATACCAAGAAGCAGCAGGGAAATAATGATGATGAGATTTTCCATGAATGTTAATCACCTGGCTTCTGCAACCGGGTTGCTTAGAGTTCCCAGGTTGTCAATTTTGAGTTCAAGGGTGTCGCCCGGCTTTAAAAAAATTGACGGATTTCTGGCAAAACCGGCCCCGCCTGGTATGCCGGAAAGGATTACTGTACCTGGCAGCAGGGTCATGCCGTTTGACAGGTACTCGATCAATTCGGCTACTGAAAAGATCATTTCAGAGGTATTGGCATCCTTCATGAGCTTGCCATTCAAGAAACATTGCAAACGCAACTGCTGTGGACCAAGTAACAAATCAGTTGTAACCAGTTCAGGGCCCAATGGGCAGAATGTGTCAAAGCTTTTACCGTGCACCCACTGACCGCCGCCACCATGTTTCTGCTGTTTGCGTTTTTATGTCCATGTTTTTTCAGCGAATAATCAGGTTGATATTTTTGATCCGTTATTCCCACATCGGTTTTTATATGTGTCTTTAAAGCAGGACCTATCCAGAATGTACCTTTTTTTGTTTGTCGCCGGCCTGTTTAATTCCGAGACAATAACGGTGAGGACCGGGGGTTCCATGAGGGACAAAGGCGACTCTGTCTCCGGGCATAATCCTATGATCCAGGGTATAGATGGTATTATTGCAGAAAACAGCTTCGATTATATCGATTGGAAGTTCAAGCTCCTGGGCGATTGCCAGTGCAGTTTTTCCTTCTTGAGGAAGTTGTAGGTCAAAAGACGACGGGAGCCCCTGTTTTCTTCTGTAAGTATAGAGAAATCCGAACATGCGTATATGAGTTGTCATTTTCTTTTTTGTATAGGTGAAACCTTTAATAACGTATTTAATTTACGCCTGATTGATTACATATCGCCATCTGGAAAAAACACTTCCGTGAATTCCATGTGATAAAGATCCACCGCCAGATATCTTCTGGGCAGCAAAGGGTCCGTATTCAGCAGTATTTTGACAATTTCTGCAACTTCAAGGCTGGCAATGGCCGCCGGGGTGAATGACGGGTTTCCTAATCTCTTTTCCACCCCATGTCCTGTTTTTTCCCCGGCATACAGGTGCTGTAGAATATTTTCCCCCGGATACTGAACTGCCACGTGACCAGACCAGCCGGCAATTGCACCGTGAACCAATGGGATATTCTGATCTTTGCAGGCTTTAGCCAGCTCCAAACGGACGGGAATGCTATCCAGGGCATCTGCCGCAACAGTTACACCTTTCAGTAATTCTGCGCTGTTACCTTGACCAAACGCGGCATCAAAGGCCTGGAGTCTGACAGCAGGATTGATTGCAGCTAAACGCTGTGCAGCTGCATCTACCTTTTTTTTGCCAAGCAGTTCCTGGGTGCAGAGAAGCTGTCTGTTCAGGTTATGCTCTTCAAACACATCCGGGTCAACAACAGTGATTCTCCCAACGCCAAGGCGAGCCAGCTCTTCAATGATATATCCCCCCAGTCCGCCGCAACCGAAAACAGCAACTTTACTCCGCACAAGTGAAAGCTGCTGCTGTATTGAGATCATGGAGCGATTTCGCTGATAGCGTGCTGGCAGAAGATCGTGACCAAGGGCGACCTCTTCCACCTCTGCAATGTGTAGGGAGAATCGTTGGCCAGCTTCTTGCTGGACAGAAAACGGTAATAAGCCATCATCAGCATTCTTCTGAAGAAACTCTATAGTTTCTTTCACAGAATCATCCACCTCCGATAAGGGGAAAAAGAGAAAGGGTGTCGCCCTCGGTTAGCCCTTGATCAAGGCTGCCGTGCCGCCCGTTGATCAGGATAACTCCCACTTCCTCCTTTTTAATAGCAAGTTCAGTGACAATAGCCCCCACTGTAATGTCGGGGGCTATTGTCCGAATCTCTTTATTGAAACGGTTATTGCGGAAGTTAGCAAAAAGTTTAACTGTGACCTGCATTAAAAATCCCAGAAGGCGTCGATCTCTTCACCAGTAAAGTCCCAAACTACATTGTGAGGAGGAAGCGGCTCTTCACTAAAGAATTCCGGGAGTCTATCATCCTTGTTGGTCATGCCGGCAGCCAGGTTAAAGCTGCGTTCGGTCTTGAGGATGCTCATGCCCAGGGTATTCACATCATCCGCGGTCAGGCTGAGGCCGAAGCGGGCATTGAGCATATCGACTATTGCGGAAAAAGCTTCAGGAATATCAAGGGCCGCAAAGGCGACAAAAATACAGAGCCCGGCGGTGTCAACAGCTGCTGTCGCAATCTGCAGGTTCCTGGACAGTTCCACCTGGCCTTCTTTCTTCAGTGGATCCACAGAGCCCCCGACATTAAGGACATTGGCGGTAACGGCATACCCAGCTGTGTGATCGGCACCCATGGTGCTGGTAGCGTAGGTTATTCCGATCCCTTTCACAGCACGGGGATCATAGGCAGGTATAGCCTGATTCTTAACCACCGGCACTCTGGTGACGCCATAGGCTTTGCCCACGGAGCCGGCACCGCTTCCCAACAAACGTCCCAGTGGAGTTCCCATGCCTATATCATCTTTGATCATTTTCAGTATACCAGCCCCGTCGCCAAAGGGCAGAAGGCCGCCCTCCATGGCAACACCAAAGGTTACCGAAGTCTCAATGGTATCGATCCCGATGTCATCCATCAGCCTGTCCGCTTCAGCGATCTGATCGAGGTTGTCAACGCAGCAGTCAGCCCCCATTGCCCAGATGGACTCATACTCAAAGCCAGAGGTTAAATATTTTTTATCGGCGTCATTATAAACCTGAGAACATCGAATAACACAGCCGGGATGACAGCCGTGACGATTTTTGCCACCTCGTTCTTCCATGAGTTCAAGCATGGTCTCCCCGGATATTTTCTCTGCTCCCTCAAACTGTCCGGAGGAAAAATTTCTGGTGGGCAGACCGCCGGCCTCGTTAATAATGTTAACCAGGACTGCTGTTCCGTATGTAGGCAGCCCCTGGCCGCTGACCGGATGATCAACCAAGGCCTTGGCGAATACCTTCGCAGCAGCCTTGAATGCCTCAGGATCATTAATTTCCACGGCTGAGGATTCGGCAGGGTCAATTGCTATGCATTTTACATTTTTTGATCCCATAACCGCCCCCAGTCCTCCACGGCCAGCGCTGCGGATCTTGCCATCTGGATCCCTGACCGAAATATTGGACACGCACATCTTCATTTCCCCAGCGGGCCCTATGCTGATAACTCCAGTTTTTCCTTCGTGTTTTGCAAGGATGGCATTTACGGTGTCAAAATTACCTTTTCCTTTCAAGTCAGGAACTTCAGATATCTCAACTCCATCTTTTTTTACATGCAGGCAGTAGAGAACATCCTTTTCAGGCTTTCCCTCAATAATAAGGGCCTTGATGCCCAAGCGAGCAAAAAACTGGGCAGCAGTTCCACCGGAATTGCTCTCCTTGATTCCACCGGTCAGGGGACTTTTAGAACCGACACTCAATCTTCCGGAGTTGGCTGCAATAGTGCCGGTCAGCAGTCCCGGCGCGAATACGAGCTTATTATGTTTACCCAATGACTCACAGGTGGGTGGCACCTCCTCAGCAACAATGGTTGAAGTCAGTCCACGCCCTCCAAGTCCTGCCCAGGATTCAGGTACATCCTCGATTGTACTGGTGAGGTCGCTCATGTTCACACGATAAATCTTGTCTGCCATTTTCTTTCCTCCTCTTTGTGTTGGTTACAATGGAAAAATTATATAAAAAATCGATTCCTTAAGAACGGATTTATTGTTCGATGATGCGCAGCAAAAAAAGGTGCTGTGATTTTTTAATGAAATAAATTTTAATAGCTAGTGAATTTCGCATTTAATGTCCAGTATAATATGTACTTTGGTTCATCTACTGACTTACCGTCTTCTCAAGTCCATCAAAAGATAATTCAATCATTGGGAAAATCTGTATTATTTTAGTAATTGTATGAGTGTAATACACCTGTTTTTAGAGATCGGATTCATCCAGATGTAATGTCGAAATTTTTTACAATGAATTTCTACCGCATTGCAGGTTTTACTAAAAAGGGTGACCGCCTTCCTGCCATGTTTTACAAGGAAGAGCTTTTACCTTATCACGGTGCTGTATCTTATGTTGATGAGGAGTTGGACGTCACCCTTGAACCATTTAAATAATCTGAAAATTGAGAGTGAATACAGCGAATGAAAAGAAATGAACCATATAAGGGATTTGAACAAGGTCCAATCCGCCCGCCCAGTGAAGGTGGAAGCCTGCTGATCCGTGTTACCAGAAACTGTCCATGGAACCGCTGTACCTTTTGCGGCCTTTACAAGGACACAACATTCAGTCTGCGCCCGGTAAGCCATGTCCTCAAGGACATTGATCTCATTCTTAGATATGTGGAAAGGATTAAAAATGGCGAGAAAATGTACTCCCAAACCAGCCAGGGTGATGAGATGGCTTTTTACGCTGCGTTGACTTGGTTTCGTAACGGAATGAAATCTGTATTTCTTCAGGATTCAAACAGCTTGATCATTAAACCAGACGATCTTGTGACAATTCTGCAATATCTAAAAGAGACCTTCCCGGAAATTGAAAGGATTACCTCGTATGCCCGATCCCATACGATTGCACGGATCAGCAACCAGGACCTTGACCGCATGGCAGCAGCAGGTCTTAACCGCATCCATATCGGCATGGAGTCCGCTTCCGACAGGGTGTTGGCCTTGGTCAAGAAGGGCTCGGACAAGGCCATGCAGATTCGTGCCGGCCGGAAAGTGAAACAGGCTGGCATGCAATTATCTGAATATTTCATTCCCGGCCTTGGCGGCAGAGTGCTTTCGAAAGAACATGCGGTGGAGACTGCTGATGCCTTAAACCAAATTAACCCCGATTTCATTCGACTAAGAACACTTGTTGTCCCTGACGATGTCGAACTCTTTAAGGATTTAAGCGCGGGCACATTTGAGCCCATGGGTGACACAATGGTAGCGGAGGAAATTCTTCTGTTTATCGAATCCCTGAAAGGTATAACCAGTACTGTTAAAAGTGATCATATCGTGAACCTTTTTCAGGAGGTCGAGGGAACCTTGCCTGAGGGCAAGGAGCGAATGACCAGCGTCATTAAACGATTTCTGTCCATGGGGCTTGAAGAGCAGATGCTCTTCCAGATTGGACGCCGTAGCGGAATTTTCTCCCGACTGGAAGACCTGAAGGATCCGGAGCTCAGAAAATATGCTGAGCGCAATTATTCAGATTTAAAAGTAACTCCGCAAAAGATAGACAGCATAGTAGCTGAAATCATGAAAAGGTTTATTTAGTGGCTGAATGGAAACATTATATCAGTAAATGTCGGACTTTTGGGAGAGCTAACATATCCTCCTGAATTTTTGCCTGACAGTTATCTTTCGTGCCGGTGTGGATCGAAATCTCACATGAAAGCCAGCCCCATATTTCCTTGCTATAATGTTACCTTTTAGATCACTCATTACGAGTTAATATATTCATAGGGAGAGCACCTTAACCTGACAGAAAACAGCTGTTAATTTATTTTTGGCATTGAGGGCAGAAAAATGTTGGTCGGCCTGCCATTGTTGTTTTGGTGATAGGGGTTGAGCAGGTATTGCAGGGCTTGTTTTGTCTGCCATAGGTCTGCAGTTCAAGTTGAAAGTAACCGCTCTTGCCGCTTTCGTTGACAAAGTCACTGATTGTGGTGCCGCCACTGTCAATGGCTTTATTAAGGACATGATGGGTGCTTACAACGACGTTCCCCCATTCTATTTTAGAGATCAGGCCAATCTTTTTTCCCGGATTCAGGCCGGCATGAAATAAAATTTCACTGGCATAGATGTTGCCTATTCCGGCGACGACTCTGCTGTCCATCAAAAAGTTTTTTACGGGCCTGCTTTTTCCTGCAGCGAGCTGGTGAAGATAGAGAGGGCTAAACTCTTCCCCAAATGGTTCCGGGCCGGCATGTGACAGCACGGTGCTGTCAAGACCTTTGCCCGGAGGAATGACCTGGATAAATCCAAAACGCCTGATATCATTAAATCGGAGATCCATGCCATTATCAAGCTGCAGCCTGAGATGATCATGTTTTGCACTGGGAAAATCTCTCGGAAAGATTCCCAGCCTGCCGGTCATGCCAAGATGGACTATCAGGATTGCCTCATTAACCATTGTGATCAGCAGAAATTTGGCGCGCCTGTCAACTGAATTGATCCGTGTTCCTCGAATTAAATTCTTCAGGTTTTTACGTGGCATAGGCTGACGCAGCTTTTTGTTGCCAGCTACAATCTCAATTACCTTGCATCCGGGCAAATGGCGCATAAGGCCACGTTTTATGACTTCTACTTCAGGGAGTTCAGGCATATTTTTTAGTAGTTTTTGTTAAAAATTAAATTTGTAATTATTTTATATTAATAGGTTTTTCCGACATATATGTTTTGTTGTTTGTTCATTTTTGTCGGCATATGAAACTGCCGACGATTGACAGCTTGCCCTTATTTTTCTTGAGGTTGTTATATGACGAACCAGCAGCGAAGCGGCGAAAAGGGCAGCCGTTCACTCACCGCTTTACTTCTGGCCTTCGGCTACCCGGAGTTTATACCCCCTTGAGGGGTACTACTCGTAAAAAAACAGACGGCCCGGAAAGTCGCACTCCCTTGCGGGGTGCTCCGCCGAGTCGTTTTTCTGTTTTTTACTCCGTTGCTCGGCTTCGTGAAATGGCGTTTTTAACAGCTTCTTTGTTTGTTAATATTTAAACAAGCTGAAATTGGGGTAGATACAAGGAGCAGGGAATGCGGCTATATAATTAATATGCCGAATTTCCTGAGACGAAGTAGATGCCTCTTTCACAGCTTATTATCAGAGTTTGGTCTCGCCTTCTGCTAAGTCCTCAAGTCCGGGCCTATTGAGGATAGTAATCTGGGGGCCGTTTATCCTGACAAGCTCCTTGCCTCCCATTTTAGCGAATATCCTTGAAAGGGTCTCCGGGATTGTGCCTAAGAGACTTGCCAGCTGCGATTTGGCAATGTCGAGCTTAAACTCTTCAACACTGCCGTTCTTGTCACTCAGATAAAGGAGATAAGACGCGAGCCTGCCTGGGACCTCCTTAAGGGAAAGGATTTCGATCAAATGTGAAAACTGCTTCAAACGCTGAGAAAGTGAAGCCAGCATGTTCATGGCCAGAGAGGGATTTTCCTGAATGAGAGCGATAAAGTCCTTTTTTGGGAAAAAAAACAGTTTGCAGCTCTCCATTGCTTCGGCATTGGCAGGATAGCGGGAACCTTCAAAAACAGGCACCTCGGCAAAAGGCTGTCCCGGGCCAAAAATGTGCATAATCTGTTCCTTGCCCTCTGAAGACACCTTATAAATTTTCACCCTGCCGCTAATTACAAGATAAAAGCCCATCCCTTCATCGCCTTCAGAAAAGATAAACTGGCCTCTCTTGTATTTTTTATCTGAAATGATTCGAGCAATTGCATCAAGTTGATCAACGGCCAGACCTTTAAATAGATCTACCTGGGATAAGTGCTGTCTGATTTCCATGGAATTTGCCTTGTTGTTATGGCCCCAAAAGGGTTAATTCAATCAACAATATCACCCTTGGCTGTCAGTGCCAAGGCATAATCCTCTATCTGGGTAACTGCAACTCTACATTTTTTATGCGTAATCTCTGCAGAATTTTTCCAATTGAAAATAAAACCCCAGGGACCTGATTTTCTATGCAATGGATCAGAAGTAATTTCAAAGAGTTCCAGTTCCAGGAAGCCGGGGAGTGAACTCATGGAAGAAGCCTTTTTTAAGGCTTCCTTGGCTGCCCAGAGTTTAGTCAGGGCAGCTGCTTGTTGTTCAGGGACCACAGGGAAAAATTCCTGCAAAATCTGTTTCTCGCCGTGGGTGCAGAAACGGTCGCTCACCTTATTTACCTTTGGAGTAACCCTTTGAACGTCAACCCCGCAAGATCCTTTATGAACCGCCATGGCTGCTGCCATCGATGCACTGTGCGAAATGGAAATATCAGGTAGGGGCTGTGTCGCGTTTTCGCTGCTGGCAGAGAGAAAAGGCCTGCCATTTTCATCAGTAATAATAATATGGTTGGACCAGTGAATACCTTTTTTTTGAGATTTAATCTGTTGAAGCAGTTGGGCTGTCGCATACTTTGCAGCAAAACGTCCTCCAATCCACTCTCTTTTACGTTTGGCCCAGGTGAATATGCTCAACTGGTCCAATTCCTCCCCGGAGAGATTACAGGATATTGCCTTTCCTTCTCCCAGCTTATTAATTTCTTCTTCAAGTAACCGGAGGTCAAGCAAGACACATGTCAGCAAGTGCGGGTATTGCAGCAGTTCTTGTACCTGGGGCAAAGAAAAGGCCTGATCAGCAATTATGCAGTTTTCTAAAGGGATGTCCATAATTTCCTGGCCATGTGGAATAATTCATTGAGTATTTTGAATAGGAGCATAAGGTATGCAATCCCTGAGAAATTCCTTGCTATTTATAATGAAAAAAGCTCTTCTAAAATAGATGGTTGTAATATGTTTGTAATGAGTAATTATATCTATTTAAAGTCTTTTTTCCAGATTTGGGAATAACCATATGGATTGGCTGCCCGGGATAACCGCATTTGATGTTTTGGCTCTCCTTCTCTTTCTGGCATTTCTGGTTCGAGGTGTCTGGATTGGCTTTATTCGTCAAATTTCCTCTCTGGTAGCCATGATTGGTGGCTTCGCCCTAGCAGGATATTTCGATAATGAGTTCTATCGTTTACTTCTCCCCTATTTCGATAATTCCCATACAGCTTTTCTCATAACCTATATTGTATTGTTTATTGCATTTTTTTTCCTGCTCAAGCTGGCAGGTTTAGGGCTGAAGAAGGTAATGGATGTCAGTCTTACGAACTGGTTTGACAGAATCGTTGGGGGGCTCTTTGGTGTCGTAAAAGGAATTTTCTTTATCAGTCTGCTTTTTGTTATTATTGGCAGCTTCCTCTCAGGTTCCAATGATTACCTCAAAAAATCAATTAGTTATCCGTTTCTGTCCAATAGCTCCAAGGTAATTCTGACATTCATTAAAGACCATGACATCAGGTCATATTTTATTCCTAAGGAGCCGGCCATAAATTTAAAGCCCTTTAAAAATTCTTCAGACAGTGGAGGAGAACGGGAAAATGTCATAGTTTCGGAACCTGAGAAGGAGATTGAGGATAGCCAGTCTTCAGAAGCAGACCGCAAAATTCTTCTTTGATTATTTTCTAGTAATTCAGCAGTAACAATTTCAGCCGTTATCCTATTTCTTCCTATACCAGTCTGCCAGTTTTTCGGGACTTACCCCAAAAAGATACCCGATGATAATTGCCTGATTCATGGCAGTCGTCTTTAATACTCCCAGTCTTTCCCACCTGCGGGCCGAGGTAGTTGCGCGCAGAGGGAGTATTTTAACCTTTCCCTTCTTTTTCAGTTTTCGCATGAGTTCAAAATCTTCCATTATGGGTTGTGGAGGAAATGCTCCCACGGAAAAAAACATGTTAGTAGTGACAAAAATTCCCTGGTCGCCATATGGCATTTGTAAAACCTTTGAGCGAAAGTTGGCGAGCCATTCAATAACACGCAAACCAAAGCCTATGCCGTCAATGGATAATTGAAAAGCACCGGCTGAAACTCCTGATTGGTACAGGGCATCCTGCACCTGCTCAACAAAGCCTGAAGCCAATTTTGTATCACAATGGAGAAAAAGCAGGATTTCGCCATGGGCTTCCTCCGCACCTTTATTTAACTGCAGGGCACGATCAGCAGAAGTTTTAATCAGCTTGGCGCCGGATTTCTTAACGACTTCACCTGTCCCGTCAATGCTGCTCCCATCAACCACGATGACTTCCACCCCGGCAAGCCCCTGGAGTTGAGACAGAAGCGTAGCGACAGTCTCAGCTTCGTTGAGGGTCGGGATGATTATTGAAATATTTGAGGTCTTCCGGTCGATCGACATCATGCAATTCTTTCAGGATTTCTATTGATAAACCAAGCTGTTGCGCCAGAGAAACAGTTTTTTCAAATACTTTATCAGTACCCCAGGAAATATCTTCAAATAATGCATCAATGGGAAACTTTATACCGATGAGGTAATATCCGCCATCAGTGGCGGGGCCCAGAGCCAGATCTTTTAGATAAAGAGCATCAAAAGCCCTGCCAATAAGTTCTTTGGAAAGGCCGGGACAGTCGCACCCAATGGTAACCACTCTAAGGGCTCCAGCGGAGAAGGCATCGCCAAAGGATTTTTTAAGTTTTTCCCCCAGATCTCCATGCCCCTGGGGTTTATATAAGCGATCTGGGCCAAGCCAGTTTTGCATGCTGACCAGGTCTCCGCCCTGAAAACAGATGACAGGCTCAACAGTACTGGTTTTCACCAGCTCGTCAATTTTTTGAACGGTTTGCTCGGTTAGCTCTTTCTGCAGTTTAGCAGCACCTTCCTTCCCCAGAGCACTTATCAGGCGGGTCTTGGTGTGGCCTGGTTCCGGATACCTGGTAAAAATAGTAAGCTGATCAGTCAATTGCATCCTTTTCATCCTGTTGTCATTAGGTTATTGTTTCTGCGCAGAGTATTATTATCATTTGCTGCAAGGGATATGTACCATGAACAGCAAAAAAAGAAAAAAAATCTCACCGGAATCATACCGGGAACGCACATACCGGAATAATGTTACGGCGGATGGCTTGGTTTCCTCATATGTCTCAGTCCAGGAAACAGATCTCCATATTCTTGCTTCCAGGCATGTTGAGTTGGAGGCCAACGAACTAGTTTACCAGTTGAGGAACCAACTGGTAAACTATATAGGCTCTCATCCGGAATTTCTCACAGCCCTTATTCCCATGGAGTTTGACACATTGGCATCTCCCATAATCA
>Ga0316187_10003935_pt1 | contig 12873 bp, 11 predicted proteins | sample CroRivburrow1_MG_FD_204927 | JGI IMG/M metagenome (GOLD analysis project Ga0316187, IMG submission 204927) | Coastal sediment microbial communities from Maine, United States - Cross River worm burrow 1 | ecosystem: Environmental > Aquatic > Marine > Coastal > Sediment | place: USA: Maine...
CCAATTCAAGACCGTCTGCCGCATGGAAGCGGCAGTCGAGCTTACATGGATGTATTCACGCGCGTCTTGAATTGGGGACACCAATCCCATGTCCGGGGTACTTGTCATAACCTAAACCGTATATACCGAGCAGGTTTACGTAAACATGTTTCATTTTAACGGGACAGCAGTGATTTAATATAGTTTATTTACGAAACAACCAAAAAATTAATGTTAAAATAATGCTAATAATAATGGATGTGGTTAAAGGAAAATAGTAATCAAAACTGTCACGCGATATGTGTATATCACCCGGTAATCGACCAAGACCCATTTTTTGTAGCCAGGGCCAGACAATGCCAAGCAATACCAGTATGATGCCCATTGTAATAAGAAAACGTTGCATGGCGGTAGATTCCAGGACAAAAGCTTATGACAAAATAACCCTATTTAACGCTCTTATTCAAGAGACTTGTTGCAAATAAAACTTCTTTGCATTGCGCTATGTCAAATCTATCGACAAGGCTTGGGTCTATAATGTATTTTAATGAGGCGCCTTGCAAGGCAAACCGATACAAACACAGGGGCTAGAATGTGAGCAAATACATTATTGGACTAGATGCACTGGGTATGGGGGATGTAGCTATAGTCGGGGGTAAAAACGCCTCCATCGGCGAGATGATTAGCAACCTGAGTAAAGCCGGTGTTCGGGTACCCGGTGGTTTTGCGACCAGCGCGGATGGATTCAGATTTTTCCTCGAGAAAAATGACCTGGATGATCGCATTAACGAATTGTTAGACACCTTGGATATCGAAGATGTCAACGCCCTAGCCACTGCTGGTAAAACCATTCGCAATCTCATCGAAAGCGCGCCTTTCCCCAAGGAATTGAAAAGCGCAATTAGTAGTGCCTACGCAAACCTCGACAAGGGTGACTCGGTGGTGGCGGTACGTTCCTCAGCAACGGCGGAAGATCTACCCGATGCTTCATTTGCTGGTCAACAAGAGACCTACTTGAATATTCAGGGCGTAGAAAATATCCTCGCTGCCGTTAAAGGTGTATTTGCCTCCTTATACAACGACCGGGCCATCGCCTATCGTGTCCATCAGGGCTTTATCCACAATGAAGTCGCCATTTCTGCAGGAATACAACATATGGTGCGCAGCGATATTGGTGCCAGTGGGGTCATGTTTACGGTGGATACCGAATCCGGTTTTAGCGACGTGGTTTTAATTACCGGTGCCTATGGCCTTGGTGAGACCGTAGTCCAGGGAGCAGTCAATCCGGACGAATTTTATGTACATAAACCGACCTTAACTGCCGGTCGACCGGCCATATTACGCCGCAACCTCGGAACCAAAGCCATTAAGATGATTTACAGTGATGACCTTGCCCATGACAAAAGCACTAAAGTGGTTGATGTAGACGACGCCAAGCGATTGCAATATTGCTGCACAGATCAGCAAGTCGAGGACTTGGCCCGTCAAGCCCTGGCCATTGAAAAGCACTATAAACGTGCCATGGATATCGAATGGGCCTTGGATGGTGAAGATCAACAAATCTATATAGTACAAGCGCGTCCTGAAACCGTTAAAAGCCGCGATGACAAACAAATAATAGAACGATACAAACTTTACGAGAAAGGCGAAGTCCTTTGCAGCGGTCGTTCCATTGGTATGCGCATCGGTAGTGGCCCTACTCGGGTGCTTACAAATATTTCCGAAATGGACAAAGTCGGTGCCGGTGATGTGTTGGTAACGGATATGACCGATCCCGACTGGGAACCCATTATGAAACGCGCTTCAGCGATTGTTACCAATCGTGGCGGCCGTACCTGTCATGCGGCAATTATTGCGCGTGAATTGGGCATTCCTGCAGTAGTAGGTTGCGGTGATGCCACGGAGGTATTGCCCGATGGCGATCCGGTGACGGTATCCTGTGCCCAAGGTGATACAGGTTTTATCTACAAGGGCTTACTCGAATTTAAATTACTCAAAACCAAAGCCGGTGAAATGCCGGAGCTACCGGTCAAACTTATGATGAACGTTGGTAATCCCGACCGGGCATTTGATTTTGCTAATATCCCCAACGCTGGTATCGGCTTGGCGCGATTAGAATTTATTATTAATCGTATGATAGGCATCCATCCACGCGCACTACTGGAGTTCGATCAACAATCACCTGAGTTACAGCAACAAATCCAAAAAATTACTGCCGCCTATTCCGATCCGGTTAATTTTTATGTGTCTAGGTTAGCAGAAGGAATTAGTACCTTGGCTGCGGCGTTTCAACCCAACCCGGTTATCGTGCGCATGTCGGATTTTAAATCAAACGAATACGCCAATCTACTTGGCGGCGACGCCTATGAACCGCATGAAGAAAATCCCATGATTGGTTTTCGTGGTGCCTCGCGCTATCTCTCAGAAGAATTCAGACCCTGTTTTGAATTGGAATGCCGAGCCTTAAAACGAGTGCGTGAAGAAATGGGTTTTACTAATATTGAAATAATGATTCCCTTCACACGCACCGTCAGCGAAGCTGAACAGGTTGTGGCCTTACTGGCTGAAAATGGTCTAAAACGTGGTGACAACGGCCTGCGCATCATCATGATGTGTGAGATCCCATCCAATGCTCTACTGGCAAAGGAATTTCTACAGCACTTTGATGGTTTTTCTATCGGATCAAACGATCTTACTCAGTTAACCTTGGGATTGGATCGCGATTCTGGCCTAATTGCGTCCATGTTCGACGAACGAGATCCTGCCGTTAAAAAATTGCTGCAAATGGCCATCCAGGCCTGTAATGAACAAGGAAAATACATTGGTATTTGTGGCCAAGGACCTTCGGATCATCCCGACCTGGCAAAATGGTTACTTGAACAAAAAATTACCAGTATTTCCCTTAATCCGGATACTGTGATTGAAACAGCTCTGTTCCTGGCTAATACGTAAGCCATGAAACATCCAATCTTTTTCATTTCTGATCGTACCGGGATTACTGCTGAAATGTTGGGCCATGGATTATTAACGCAATTTGAAGGAGTTGAATTCGAGCAAAGTATTCTGCCCTTTATTGATTCGCCAGAAGCGGCCCAAAGAGCCGTTGATAAAATCAATCAGGCCGCGCAACAACACGTCTGTCGTCCGTTGTTGTTTAGTACCCTGATCGATACTGAGTTACGCGAAATCATAGATAAAAGCGATGGTGTTCTGTTTGATTTTTTTGATACGTTTATTAGTCCACTTGAGTCTGAACTCAAGACCAAGGCTAAATCCGTGTTAGGGCGGTCTCATGGAATGGGTGTCTACACCAGTTACAAGGCACGTATCGATGCCGTCAATTACGCGCTGGTAAATGACGATGGCGCCGCCATTAATAATTATAAATCGGCTGAAATCATACTCATTGGGGTATCACGCTCGGGCAAGACACCTACCTGTCTCTATTTGGCCTTGCAATACCGCATAATGGCTGCAAATTACCCACTCACTGAAGAAGATCTTGAATCCTCCATACTACCGAAATTGTTAGAACCCTACCAAGATAAACTGTTTGGCTTGACTATTAATCCCATGCGCCTACATCAAATCAGAGAAGAACGTCGGTCCAATAGCCGTTATTCTTCTTTACACCAATGCGAATACGAGGTTAAAACGGCGGAAAAAATGTACCATCGTCAACGTATACCCTTTCTGGATACCAGCAGCGTCTCCATAGAAGAGATTGCTACTACCATCATGCAACAGAGCGGATTAAGACGTCATTTACACCGTTAATTTTCTGCTCGCATAGTAGTCCCGGCAATCCATTTCTCTACCGCGCACTACTCTATTACCTTGCAAGGGGCCTTTCGTTTCAGTCACCACGGTGTGTTGTGCTTCATGATGGTGATCATCGTAAAAATAGATTACTACCCAATCTTTAGTTTTCCCCAGCTCATGCGCGCGCGCTGTATTAGAATACAATACGGTAAAATGCCAATCATCCCGTGTTGTATGCAAAATTGGTAACCAAGAGTCACCCTTGGGATTAAACCGTTTGGGAGCAATAGTTGGTAGTTTGTTGTTTCGCGCGCCATCGCAGTATAGTCTATCAACCGCAAGCAAGGTCTTTATGGAGGGCTCAAGATCACTTGTTACAATACCGTGTCCTGCGCGACGACCCAATAATTCAGTGAGCGCACCTCGAATAGCAGCGACTCGCCGATGCCCTAGACCAGGCACCTTTTCCAGCCTTCCATTGTGGGCTGCGGACTCAAGGGCCTCCAGTGTGTCGATGTGAAGCTCGTCATGAATTTGTTTGGCCAATCCCGGTCCAATGCCTGGTACGGTCTGAAACAAGTGCACTGGATCGAGTTCACCCCGCAGGCGTTGCAAACGACTGGCTCGACCAGTAGCGACAATTTCATAGATGGTATGTGCGATACCTGTTCCAATGGTAGGTAAAGCAACCAAACCATTTATGCCTTTATCGGCAACGATATCCTGGACAGCTTCTTTTAGTGAGCTAACTGTAATAGCGGCTTTTCGGTAGGCGTTAATTCTGAAAGGATTGGCCCCTTGTTGCTCTAATAAATCTGCAATTTGGTTTAACTGCTCGGCCACTTCTTGGTTGAGAGAGGTTTTCACTATTACCTCACTGGGATCTGCGATTACCAGTACATAATCGACTAAACCTTACTTTAACTAAGTATAGTTATGAAATTAAAGATTAGCCTGTATACAACATATTTTCTGTCGCGTGGGTGATATCCCATGAGCTGGTCTGCGGTGGATAGCCTAATTGGGTAATACTTTGCGTTGCTGCTTGCAGCCCAATCTCTGGTGCTACATTTTGTTCAAGCATTGCTTCATAATAATATTCAAGGCCTATAATGGCGTCTGCTAAAAGCTCCAGACTTTCGTCGGTTACTTCGACTTGATTTTCCATTAGATCATTATTTATATAGTCCTGAATTGCCTGTGCCAAATTGGCTTGAACATCATGTTTTAAAATACGCATAGCGCCCTTGATATTCTGAAGCAGTTCGGGCACATCATTTAGCGGTTCAGTTAGCGTCGGCTCAAGAGAGAAGAGGGTTACGCAATCTCTAATCCTAAGTGTTTCAGTGATGATTTCTTTTGATACCAGGCGCAAAAGTTTTTCATATTCTGCTGCGGGAAGAATTTCTCCAACTTTTCCGCCTAGATTTGTACCAAATTCAGAAATTGAAGATTCTACGTGCAATAAAGCCGCTGCAACATTCATAAAATCTTCATCGTCAAGTTTTTCGCCTTTACTAACTTTAGATGCAACGAAATTTTTAAATTCTTTTATTAGACTTTGTTGTTTGTTCATGCCCAACATGCCTAAGGCATTGCCAACGGTAGTAAATTGATGTAATACCGGCTCTAAATCAGCGCCAGTCGCAGTCTTTGCTCTCATATTCAGATCAAGACCGTCTTTAATTTTATTCAACTCTTCTTTTACTTGCTCAGCAATATTGTCAATTAGGTTTACATTAAAACCATATAAATCTTCTCGCGCTTTTTTAACGATATTGTCGTCGGGATAATCTAAGCCAAATGCTTTTTTGAGTTCAATGACCCTGTCATTTTGTGACTCCGATTGAGCGACATAATAAAGTAGATTTTTGTTTAATTTAGTCGGCGGATCTTGGGTAAGCACTCCCTCACCATAATCTATTACCCGTTTTATTTGTTGGTCGACCCTAGCCAACAGAATCTTTACGGCAACACTGGTTTCCACACCCTTTTCATACAGGGAATCAACAAGGCCAGAAACAATCCACCACAGTTGCCTTGCCTTATCTGTGGTACTGGCAATCAGGAGATTATCAACCACGATAATCAGTTTCTCCAGGCTATCAGTAACATTTTCCTCTCTAATAACACCCAGTAATCCAGACAAATAACCAGGACGTAATTTTCTGGCAACAGTTACCAGATCACCACTCACTAGCGGTTCGCCATCCACTAAAATAGGCACATTAATCGAAAGATCAGGGAAGAAAAACTCACCTTCGGAGAGCAACTCTTTATCCTGTACGGCGAGCAAATCGTTTAATTGTGGCAGTAATATGAGAGGTATATCGGGCTGACCGTGATAAAGACTCTCTAGGTAACCAGGAAGTTGTAGCATTCCCGCCGCCAGACATTCGGCCGCATCGCTCTTATGTTTGACTTCATTTCCGAGTAGCGCCTGAGCCAAACACTCCAACTCCTGCGCCAACATGGTAGCACCATGGATATCAACCATTTCTACGGCACCCCTAACCCGTCGAAGAGGTTCGATACATGATTGAATCGGCGTAGTATTATTCACATCACCCGCAAACTCGTCGGGCACATGATATACTTCTTTTAAGGTCTCCTCGACCTCCGCCTTGATCCAGGCTAAAGTTTTTCGATCAACTGCAGCGTTATTCAAAAGCTACTACCTTAATGATTATTATGGTTAATTTCTTTAATAATGCGTGCTTCGCTACTGTGACTTGGAATCGGCATATTGATTGGTAATACAGTTTTTAGGCCAATTTCGTGTAGTGCTAACGATTTGCTGGATATTTATGGGGGATTTTAAACCAAACTACCTAAGTAGTCCATCACCTTCCTTGTGCAAATTTCGCTAGAAATTTTCCAAAAAATCCATGTATTACTGATATACTACTGTTATATATAGATTTATTAAGGACCAACTATTATAGGCCCCATGCTACGAGCAACACAATCTTTTATGGTATCTACTGCGCAGTCCCGCTATTGTATGGGATTTTGAAATAAAATTCCTAGTCTTAACAAGGCGTATTCAAAATCCAAATGTCCAGCGGCGGGATTATACCGTGCTTGCCCAGCGAGATATTTTTATATCTGTTCAAATAATTGTAACACTTTTTAACGTTTTGTTTACAATAACTTTAAGACTGTTCTCAAATTAAGGTTTGGGCATCCATTATTATACCCATTCGTAATATTAACCACGAGTGCTTAAACTTCTCCCGCCGCAAATACCGCTGGCCCGTACAGCGCTGTAAGGTCATTTAAAATGACCTTAATAGGCATGTCACGCATCAGTGACTCCATGCGGCCTTTGGATTGAAAAGCCCGCATAAAGGCTGGCCCTTTGAGCTTATCTAAAATTTTAGGTGCAATGCCACCCCCAATAAATACACCACCAGTGGCCATAATTTTTAAGGCATGATTGCCAGCTTCAGCGCCATAAAGATGAATAAACAATTCCAAAGATTCGCTGCAAACAGGACAACGGTTAGTTTGCGCTGCTTGAGAAATGGCTGCCGCGGAGTCACCAGATTGCATCTCATCCCCTAGCCATGACGGCGTTTCATAATTTCTATGCTCGCGCAAAAACTCGTAGATATTGACTAATCCCATGCCTGACACCACGCGCTCCCAACTAACATGCGTGTATCGATGTTTTAGATACTGCAACAAGGAAATCTCAAGATCCGAGTGCGGCGCAAAATCCGCGTGACCACCCTCCGAGGCAAACGGTTGATAGCGCTTACCATCCCAATACAAACCCGCTTGCCCAAGACCAGTACCTGCAGAAATAATAGAGGCATTACCAGATCGATTCGGCTTGCCTTCGTTGAGCACAAAAAAGTCCTTTTCTTCCAAGGCACTTATACCCCAGGCATTGGCTTCCAAATCATTCATTAGCCAGACCTTACGAAAGCCCATAGCCGAGGCCAAGCTTTGCGCATCTACCAGCCAAGGTAGATTTGTGGTTTCACTCTTTCCGTCTCGCACCGGACCTGCAATGCCAAAACTGGCAAACTCACACTTATTACCGTTGGTGTTGCTGAACCGACGGACAATCTCATCAAGGGAGCCAAATTGCTGGCTTGGGTATTTTTCCAAGGCAAGTGTGTCAATCTTTGACCCTTCGACCTCAAATATGGCGAGGGAAGTCTTGGTACCACCAACGTCTCCGGCCAACACTTTCATATTAGTACGCTCAATTTATGGCACTCTGCCTGACTATACTTGCTATTTTCGTTCTCTTACAAAAATATCACTAATATAATCCAAAAGGCTACGATGCTTATAGTCATTAAATTCTCCGGCATCGAAATAGACACCAAAACAAGCATGACATTGTTCATACCAAATATGGGGTTGATCTTTATCGACCATTTTAACCATTTTGCCACTGCAACTAGGACACGGATAATTATCGATATGGTCATTCTTGGCACCATCAATAGAATAGCCTGTATCAATTACTTCAGAACCTTTCATATTTTTCAGTTCTTCATATTCCAAATTATCGAACCAAAGCCCCTCGCATCCGGTACACTTGTCGACTTCTACTCCATTGAATTCAATCGTTTCCATTAAAGAATCGCACTTTGGGCATTGCATTTCGCATCTCCAGCAGTAGTAAATTGTTAAGGTTTTGTTGAATTATAATATCATGGTCGTATGGCATCGCCATAGAACTAAAAAACCTGCGACTGATCAATAATCATTCATGCCGAATTAAATGGTTAAAGGACTAAACCGTTAAATCTTTATGCCTAAAATTCTAATTCATAAAACATACTAAACCCTGGCAACGCATATTCGAATTTATTAGTTTGCAGATTTAAGAAACTATGGTAAATAGTAATAGGGAGTGCGTAGACATTAAAATTATTCAAAATATTAAATATGACATATATTACACTCGGCATATTAATCTTTATTAGCATACATTTGCTACCCACCTTTGCTATTGCACGTCAAAATATAATTGACCAATTTGGTCGGGATTCCTATGTCTGGTTATTCTCTTTGCTCTCGATTGTCGGATTATCACTCATTATTTTTGGCAAACTCGAGGCACCGCGCCTGGACATTTGGAGCCCTCCTTTCTGGACGATTCTCGTTCCCGTGGTAATAATGCCGCTTGTCTTTATTTTGCTCGTGTCGACCTATCTTAAGTCAAACATTACACGCTTCATTCGCAACCCTATGCTATGTGCTGTGTTTTTATGGAGTTTTGTCCACCTTTCTGCCAATGGAGATTTGACCTCTATTATTTTATTTAGTAGTTTTGGAATTTTTTGTGTGATTGATTTATTTTCCACCTATAAAAGAAAACAACTTGACTCATCATCGCTGGCAAAGCATGAAAGACCCATTCCACAACTTATGCCGCAACTCATGCCTCAGGAAAGCGAAACCGCGCACATTGAAACTAGCGGTCGAAAGCCGTCTTCATTTTCTAAATTAAATCCTAGACAGCCGCAGAAGACTTATATTGAAAGGTATCCCCTTGGGAGAGATATTGCGGCTATTGCGATTGGTATTTGTTTATACCTTATTGTTTTTTATTTTCACAACACGCTATTTGGCATTTCTGCCACGCGCGAGTAATCTTTAACTCTCAAACATACCAAATTTAGCCAGTTGCTTGCTTTGTAAGCCTATTTTGTTCCAGTGCGGGTAAATAATGGCTGACAGAACCACTTAATACATATGGACAGCAAGAACATGCACGGTTCCACTCATCAATAATAATATTGAAATAGGTACATGAGCAAAACGCCAAAATGCAAAAAATCTCACATAAAAATGGTAAAACGCTACTTTTTTAAGGGTTATCAAATAAAAGCTTAATTGGCGCTTAAATTCGAGTTTTTTTTGCCTAACAATGGCACGGCTCCATCCCTCTTGTTTTGCCATTAAGGTTAGATGTTTATACAAGTCTGACGTTAAACGCGCATAAAGTACACGACTTCTCCAACCAAAAGTTAATATCAACCAGATTGCGCTTAATAAATCATCCTGTTGTTTTAATATAGAGGCTGTAAAGCGCTCCAGTCTCTCCGATTTAACCGAACGTCCGGCTACTCGTAATGCCTCTTGCATTTCCTTTACCGTATTCTTTGTACCATCTAAATTACCATGTGTTTTTGAATATAAAAACCGCGCCATAACTCCACTATAAAACATTATGGCCATACTGATCAGAGCCGCTGCCCCATTAACCGAACCAATACGAAAAGTGGAATGAAAAACGATCAAAAGGGGACCCAAAATACCAAAAACCAGATGTATGGAAAGCCAAACTTTCATTACCTTTTTGGATCGAAACATGGGCACGTACTTGAATAAGGTATAACCAAATGCTAACAACATCATGACGCCACCCACTAGACCCAAATAATAACCTAGGCCCTCATCAGGAACGTAATAACGTTCATCCCAGTATTTGTTACCTAAAATAAATATTGTGACAGTAAGAGCAATTAAACCTAATGCAAAATAAGTTTCGGAATTCTTATCACGTTTTTTACCGTTGGTATTGCAAATGTTGGATTTACTCTGTGTCATGTCGATACTCATTAATGTACAGCTCCTTTTGTGGAATATTTCACCGCAACAATCCCCTTCTTTGGGTATTGTTATTGTAGCTTGAGTCAATTGTGCTAATTATGACAAATATTTCGCTCACTTTGAAAGAAAACGTATTCGTTATCTGAAATGATAAGTAAGACCCAGTTATTTATAACTAGAAATACAAGTGCGAAAGTGGGATGTATTAGAGGCGTCGGTAATGATAAATCAGTATAGGTATAGTGTGCTAGATATTAACACAATAAAAAGGAATATTGGTATTTGCGTATAAATTCCAAGCAATTTTAATCTAGTACATATGGACAGCAAGAACGTGAACAAGTCCGCTCATCAACAATAATATTGATATGGGTACGTGCGCAAAGCGCCAGAATGTAAAAAACCTCACATAGAAATTAAAAAATGCAACTTTTTTTAGAGTAAATATATAATTTAATAACTGTTTCTTAAAATCGCGTTTCTTTTGTCTGACGGTGGAGGTACTCCATCCTTCTTTTTTTGCTATTAGGCTCAAATGATGATGGAGGTCTGACGTTAAACGCCAGTAAATCATTCGACTACGCCAACCAAAACTCACTAAAAGCCATATTGCACTTAATAAATCATTTTGTTGTTTTATTACGGAGGTCGTAAAGTTGTCCAGTCTCTCTGATTTAACCGTACGACCAGCGACTCTCAGTGCTTCTTTTAAAGCCTTAACTGAGGCCAGTTTACCATCCAAATTGATGTGTGTTCTTGAATATAAAAATCGCGCCATAACCCCGCTGTAAAACATTACGCCCATGCTAATCAATGCAGCGGCTCCATTTACCGAACCTATGCGAAAAGTGGAATGAAACATTATTAAGAGTGGGCCCAAAATACCAAACATCAAATGTAGAGTAAGCCAAAATTTCATTACAGTTTTGCTGCGGAACAATGGTACATACTTAAATAAGGTATAACCAAATGCCAACAACATCATGCAACCACCGACCAGACCCATATAATAACCCAGGCCTTCATCGGGAGTATAATATCGTTCATCCCAGTATTTGTTGCCTAAAATAAATATTGTGACAGAAAGAACTATCAAACCTAAGGCAAAATGTAATTCGTAATTATTTTCTAGCTTTTTACTTTTGGCTACTTCGAGATTGGATTGCTGCGATGGCCGTGTATCGTCATCACCTCTTGTTTGCGTGTTATTTGCATGACCAAGTTTGCTGTTCACAGCAGTACCGAATTTATTTTGCGCCGCTATATCAACTTCCATATTACATAACCCCCTTATGCAACAAATGTCAGTAGTGAAATCTATGTAGTTAACGCAGAATTAAAACGATGGTTCGACCAACCATTAAGTACCACAAATCCCCCCAATACCGCAACAAAAAACGTTGTCAACATCAGAAATAAATCAGAAAGACCCGATGATTTATAAGTGGTTATTTTAGTCTTATTGTACTAAGGCTGGACGCCAGAAAGGATAAGTTATTGAATACAAGTAATATAATGGGCAATTTTAACTTTTAAACATTAAATGTTGTTTTTTATCATTATGCGCTCCTAACACCGTTAACCAAATCAACCAAGCCAGACCCACTAAGGCAAATAACCACTGCGCAGCATTAATCCATACCTTCGAGCTACTAGTGAGCATGTACCAATATATTTTGGGGTTGAAAAATACACTGCTTTTATCCAAAAACGTAACCTGTAGAACCCAGGTGGGGCCCGCACAATGTTCAATCATTGAAATGTAGGTCACACTAAATGCCGACATTAACAAGGCAGTGAAAATTTGTATTTTTCGTCGCTGACGATTTTGTGATACAAGGCAAATACCCGCCAAGGTGGAAGCCAGGGCATAGACAAATAAGGTGATAGGATAATAGGCAATTGTCCATACATTTAGATCAGAATGTGCATCATGATGCCCTATCACTATAAAAGAATGTGACAATAGTATTTTTAAGCTCGAAAACCAATTGTCAGACCAAGTAATAACAAACGTCGGTAGAAACTCAATCAATGGGGAAGCTAGATGATTCGGTGAATAACCTGAAATACTCACCATCAACACTATTTCCAACAATATCAATAATATAAATAGAGCCACGGAATAAAACAAACCCGATTTATGGTTCGTTTTAGACATGGAATCGTGGTAAAAAATTGAATTCATTGGTTTTCTCTTGAGAACTAATAGTTTATAACGGCAATACAATTAGAAAGTTTAAGGAGTGGAAGCATGGCAATTCAACAGATTACCCATATCTCGGTCTATGTTAAGGACCAAGATGACGCACTGGCGTGGTATCAGGATAAACTAGGCCTCGTTTTATGCGAGGACAATAGTGAACTCGTACCCAATTTTCGCTGGTTAACGGTATCTCCAGAGAACGATAAAAGCACCCAGATCATAATTATGCCAACTCAAAAACCAGAAGATGAAGCACGTATTGGCAATAATCCAATGTGCGTTCTGCGTGTAGAAGATTGTCGAAAAGATTGTGAACAGTTTAAACTACGTGGAGTTAATATTAT
>Ga0316187_10003937_pt1 | contig 12870 bp, 13 predicted proteins | sample CroRivburrow1_MG_FD_204927 | JGI IMG/M metagenome (GOLD analysis project Ga0316187, IMG submission 204927) | Coastal sediment microbial communities from Maine, United States - Cross River worm burrow 1 | ecosystem: Environmental > Aquatic > Marine > Coastal > Sediment | place: USA: Maine...
GTATAACGTGTCAATCATAAGTAAAAGCATGACATAGGGTTTAAGACGAATGTCATAAATTAATATGACATTTGTTACTATAGGGGGATAGGTTATCGGTTATAATCTCTCTTGTAAGGTCAAGCCCTCTCATTGTATAAGGAGATTTACAAATGGCAAAGAAAGAAAGAAACCCCGAAGTTATCATCAACGGAGAGAACGTAAACTCAAAGCTGGAAGATTTACAGCTTGAATATGTAGTCAACACCGCTATGAGTACTCCGAGAACTGACCGCTTCCGAGATAAGTACAAGGGTATGAATATCTTTGAAGTTATGACAGTCCTCTTATCTGGAAGAGCTTTTGATGACATGGTTATAATTTCAACTGGAAGTTATGCAGTTGAGTTATCAAAAGAGGGTTGGCTTAATTGGCTTGCTATGTCATGTGAACTGTTCACCGCTAAAGCTTGTGAAGTAACAGTTAATAGCAAAGATAGCACTACATCAGATAAGCCCGACTTTTCAGCAGTATAACCTACCCCGATAAAATCACGGCTTGACCTTACCCCCCCTCTTGACGCTAAATCTTGAGGGGTTTTTTTCAGCCGGGCGCCGCCGTGTACCCCAATTCCACAAAGAAATAAATCTAAAATCTACCGACCATCGGACAATTCCCCCTTGTACGTAGAGATATACTCCGTGTACGCTGCAACTAATAGATATTTATTTAATTTACATGGTACATCCTATATCTTTCTCTTTATACCTTTAAACACGAATCCCCCATTTAACAGGAAAAAGCCCCAAAATGCACCGATATTCGGATATACATCTTAGGGCTTAGGTATACGCTAAATTCTTCTTATGTATAGTATTTACCCCCTTGTAGTCTAAATTAGACTATCTTTGAGTAATATCTTTACTTATGGTAGTAGGATTCCTTCTATAAATGTCTTAAATAACACATCAAACCCTGTACCAGTAACTAATGCTGTGGAAACAAACCATAATACTGTATAAGCAGTTACTATTACGCCACTTAGACCAAGTAAAGTCTTTAGAGGTTCTTTAGCTATGGCTTTGCGTAAGGATGGATGGTCTGTATAGTCTTTTATGTGCAAGTCTAATTTAGTATCTATCTCTTCTAGTTTCTTATGGTTATCTGCTCGTTTCTTTTCTACTTCGTCTAGTTTCTCATTTGTATCTTCTCTATCTTGTATCTGAGCGATACGTGTATCAAGAGATATTCTTGCTTGGGCAAGTTCAAAATGAGTATTACCGTTCTTTCCCTGTCTAAGCTTCTCTTCCTGTTGTTCAATAAAAATACAGAGGTCTTGTAGTGTGGGGTCTGTTTGAATGATTTCCTCTCTAGTTCTGCACATAGTCTTATACCTTTTCTGCGAAGTCGGTTCCTTGGTAATAAAGGGCAATCCATTCCGAATCACCTATTCTTCCCCAAATGTCACCGTTGGCTTTATTGTCGTATTCCAAGACCTGTACCACTGTTCCAGCCGAAATTCCACCTACTTTGTTGTCTGCTACCACTGGTGTACTTCTTACATTTAGTCCAAATTTTGTCTTCCATTCGTCAATTTCGTCAATAGGTGGGTCGGGGTCAATATCGGGGCAATCCGGGTTTTCAATCGTCTGCATTAGTGCGTCTATATCAGCGGTTAATTTCTCACCCATTTCTTCCAGTCTACCAACCATCACCTTGAACTCATCGAATACAAGACGGTAGGCTTCAACATCTTTTCTTACCTGTGCCAGTTTGTCAATGTTTACTAATACTTTATCCATAGGTACCTCAGGTTCTACAACCTCATCCTTCTCTAAAAATGCTTTCATGTCGGCTAATGTACCATTCCACATATCAATGTCACCAGCATCTTCTCTTCCTGTTCCCCAATCGGTTCCTTTGATTGTAGATGAGAACTGCCACATCTTCCATGTTTCTCTTCCTACAGGTAATCTAGGAACTTTGTTATGGATATTTGTGGTATTCCACTGTCCGTCTGCTAAGAACCAAGCTAACCATAGCGGCCAACCTTTTCCTCTTGACTGCCAGTACTGTTCATATAAGCTACTATTAGTATATAAGAAGACAGGCTTTCCTGTTCTTTCTTTTACTTGTTGCATCCACTGTAAACCTTTATCTGCGAAAGACTCAGAAAGCGTATTGTATGACCCTTCCCAATCACAGACAAAAGCATCCCATTCAAAAGGTGCTTTATTTACTGTATCAATAAACTCTTCTACCTGAATATCTAAGGTAGTAACTGAGTTCATGTAGTAATAAGACATCTTGATGGGTACTGTAGCAATACCAGGAAAATAGCTTACGAATTTGGGGTCTTCATAGAAGATACCATTCCAAGCGTGTCCTGCTCTGGCAATTATAAAGTCCAGAGGATACATAGATTCTTGTGGACTAAAAGACCTATCGTATTTACTTATGTCTCTTCCTATAGCTTTTTTCATTTTACCCTTCCTTATACACATTATTTTCTTCGGTTCTCGCTGAATTTCTCAAGGAGTTCATTAATCACTCCAATATTAGCTCGACCCTTATCTCCCTTCTTACTAACTAAATGTCGTCTGCACATGGATAGAGCAGCTTCCTCAGTAACATCTTCGTTACCTCTCATCATTACACCACTAATACACTCTTCAATCCACTGCTCGTTTGTCTCACTTACTAGTTCTTTAGGTAATCCGTATCGCATTTAATCTCTCCTTAGTCCCATTGGTCATATACACGCATTTCTACAGTTTCACCATAACCTCTCCAAGTTGGTAGTTCAAGGTATACTTGAAGGTACCAGAGACCTTTTTCACTGAGGTCACCTGAAACTGTTACGTATCTAGCCTTTGTGGTTTGATATACTGCTCCAGTCCATTCACCCTCTGTTCCTGAAGGTGTTTGATACAAAATCTTCAGTACAGTCTGTGTAGAGATATCCTCAGTGGTATCGAGAATAATTGCTGTACCTACATCATTCTTATAGACTTTATCCGTCATTTCTATGCCTCCTCTAAATCAATCTTAGATTGTAATGTAACTTCTCTTTCGAGTAAGCTAATAGCTAAGAATGACAGTGTTATATTACTTGTTCTATTTACTACAGTGGTTATACTTGTAATAAAAGAAATTATAAAATTTATTGGTGTAGACTCTCGTACTTTTTCCCATACAGCCATAAGCTTTCTCCTAGTCTGTCAAGTCTACTTTACTAATCTTCAAGATAGCGTTAGTAATAGCAGAAACTCCTCTAAATACTTCCCTTACAATCCCTGCTATTACTTCTGCTGTTTTTCTATATAATCTACCGAAGGAACTTATTGACATAGCAGATACTTTTCCTACTCTTCCGTGTGAAGCTATATTATCTGCTCTCATTATACATCCACCATTTGATGAGATGTTATCTCCCCATTGGCGTTATAGGTTGCTGTAACATCCCAAGATTTTATAGGAGTTACTAGAGTGTTATCTGTGTAGTGTGTAATTCTAGCTGCTGTCATAAGGTTATCTGCATTGTGAGTAATGCTTGACCATACAACGTTCTCTCCAGTTAGACCTAATAATTCTTCTATATTTGTCTGCATAGTGCTAAGTAAAGTAGGAATAGTAGTACTTGTATCTTCTAAAACATCTGCTATCAGTTTTCCTAAAGTTCCTACATCTAAGTAATCTGCTGAGTCTGCATCCCAAACCGCATTAGCTATTGATACTTGACTAACTGCTTCTGGCTGGAATAGTCCTGTAGTATCAACAGTAGCTCCTGCTGAATTATCTACAAACTGTGATATACCTCTAACACTAATTATTCCTGCAGTACAGGTAGAATCAATAGTAAGTTTTCCCTGATTCATTTCAACTGTACATGCATCATTTACATGGTCACTATCTAAAATTGTTAATCCACCACTATAATTACGAATAGATAATTGTGTTGCAGTTCCTGAATTCATACTAATAGTAGGTCTATTTAGACCAGCTATATTAGATACAGCATTAGATAGTAATACTGTAGCATTGTTAGCACAAGTTAAATCTCCATTCAAGGCAACTGTATCAAATATTCCGTCTAGTTGGAATCCATCATCTAACAAACACTCTGTTGCAGTAATTCTATCAATATATGTTCCTCTCAGTGTACAATGTGTAAATTCACTATTTTTTAAATCTTGACCATTGCAATTAATAATTGGTGAACCTATACCTGTAATAGTAAAATTCTTTAAGTTTCTATCAACGGTAACTTCTGCATATACCGCTATTTCTTTAATACTATGGGCTTCTGCTGCATCAATAGCATCTCCAATATTATCAAATGGACTACCTGCAGTTCCATCACCATTGCTTGTAGCATCTGTATCAACATGTATTACTCTTCTAATTAATCTACTATCAGCTAAAACATGTCCAGCAGTATCTACTGTTGTGTGTGCCGATACAATATCTTCATCCCAAACAGCATCTGCTAAGACATCATAATCAACTCCACCAGCAGAAGCGGTATTTAGTTTAGCTCCTGTACTTCCTGCAGATAGATGGTCTGCGATAGACTCATCCCATACTGCATCTGCCATATTACTTGCATTTGCAAGGTCATTTACTATTGTAACTCCACCATTCCAAGTACCAGACATAATTTCAGCACCGTTGCCATCTACTAGTCTTCCTGTACCAGAGACACTTATTATTCCACTAACAACTGAACCTGATAATATTACTCTTCCTGCATCTAATCCAATGCCTACGTAGTTACTACCTGTTAGATTAGCTATAGTAACTTTACCAGAATAATCTGGCATAATTAAGTCTTGTCCGCTTCCACCCATATCTACTATAGGATGGTCATTTGTATCTACCATATAGCAATTATTGAAGTGTGCAATAGAACCACCTGCTAATGTAAGGTCTCCTATAAGTCCAGAGTCTCTAATAAATCCATTAACATATTGAAGGTCTTCTACTGTAGATTCTACAATTTCATTATCACCATCAAGAGTTCCTGTAATATTAAGATTTCTAAAAACAGTATTAGTAACATCAGCTGCCGAAGAAACATCTACTGAATCATGTACATGAGTATCTCCTTCAAATACATAATCTGAATAGTTTAATCCGCTATCAACTATAACAGATTGCATTACTTTAATTGTATTAAAGCCTCTATATTCAGCAATAAGTTTAGCGTCTGCTAGATTATTTACAGGTTGAATCTTAGTTCCAATTGGGAAAGTAGTTCCAGCATATGAGGAGGATTCATTAATCCAAACTCCGCCTTCAAAAGAAGAAAATTCAATCAAAGGAGTAGAAATAAGTCCTGCTGAGTTATTACTACGTACAGATACCTGATTAACATTTACCTTATCACCAACATTACTATTAGCGCCAACTAAGTTAACAGCATATTGACCATCCTCAAAAGTAACTGAGTATGGGTCAAGGATTTCTATAACCCTAGCAAAAGTAAGACCACCAAGAGTAACTTCAGTATTATGAATGTGAGTATCAAGAAAAGGTATTCCATTTTCTCCATCCTCTAAATCCTTTAGCTCTAAGCGAAATACATTAAGGTCTAGCTCTCTAATCTCTGTAGGAGTAGACTGAACCAAAGTCATGTCTGCTTTAGGCACATTAATTACGTACGTATTTCCCCAATCTATGGTAATAGCCATCTATTACTCTCCACGAAGTTCTTTAATTATTGCCCTTAATCTTACTATTTCTTCTAGATTTTCATTACTTGTAGCATTAGACTTGTCTAAAGACTGTTGAACAATAGCTTCTTGAGAGCCCTTACTAACTTCCCATTGTACTTTTTCCATAATCAAGAGTTTATTAGTTTCCAGTAATCTTTTATTTTCTGCTTCTAAAGCAACTACTGCTTTCGCCAAAGAATCATACCTTTCTTTCCATTCCGTATTTGCCTGTTCTTCTGTCATATCCTTATCCTTTTTTATTCATCTGATATTAAAGTGATTGTTGTTGAAAATCCTGATGAAGTTATTGTACCAGAAATAGAGCCTGTCCTATAAAACGGACTTGCGCTTGATTTTCTTGCAACTCCTCTAACTGGCTGGTCAGTCCCAAAGTTTACATTTTCAGTTGCAATACCGCTTGCATTAGTTAGTTCATTTATATAGCTTTGTGTAGCTGTAATAGTACCAGTATCTACTGTAGGAGTTCCTGACATAGTATATGTGTAAGCATTTGCGGTAGTTACTGTTATCTGGAAAATCCCATTGTAATATTCATCATCTGCTCCTCTAATAACAACCCAATCATTAGTACTCATTCCATGAGCAGTATGAGTTACTGTTGCAGTAGTGGTTACATTTGAAACCGTAACTGAATCATCTGAAGGAGCTGCTCCACCGGCTTCTGCTTCTAATAAAACTCTGGCATTTTCAATATTACTTCCAGATGTATCTTTTACAGTTACAGTTAGAGTGACAGCATTTACAACATTAGTTTCTCCATTTCCAGTTCCAGCATCACCTGCGGTAAGACTTGAACCATTGGAAGCATTGATTGTTAAAGTATTACTTCCAGCACTATTTGTTACATTTCCTGTGACTGTAACATTACTGAAATCTAACACAGTATCAGCTGCTATAGTAATATCTAAATTACCATTAATATAAATATCTGTGAAATCTGTATCAACATCTAATGTTGCATTACCAGTAATATATGAACCATCAAGGTCACCACCGCTAATTATTACATTACTGCCAGAAGCTAAGGCAAAATTAGCTGCCCCTGTTACACTACTACCTACAGTGAAATCTCCCATTCCTGAGAAGCTTGCTCCATCAATTGTTATAACCGCAGCATCATTTTGGTCTAAGTCCCAAGGAGATGCTACTCCCCATATGTATGTTCCACTTAAATCACAAGTTCCAGTTGTAGCACTATTAGGGAGAACAACATATACTCTTGCTCCCTGAGTTGTATATCTATATCTAGGGTCATTCGCATCAGCATTTCCAGGCATAATAACTGTTGCTCCACCATCATCAAAGTTGGTAGTTGTGCTTGTATCTCCAATTTGGAAAGCAACAGGAATAATATAAAGGTTACTTACTTGTTGCACCCAAGTACCAATCTTATCTGTATAGTCAGTCCCTAAAACTGCTAGAATTATATCATCATAATCCGAGGTGCCTGTAAACTTGACAATATTTGTTCCATTTTTGACAGTATCAAAGACATGGATTCTCTGCCAAAACATTAGGGATGTGGTTCCACCTTGATTTAAGGTGTCAATAACAAGTGAGTACGCAGTTATATCAGTATTATCAAATGTTCCTGTATCAGCAGGGTCATTAGCATGGTCAGCAGTAGCGTTCATGTCTATGACAAATGGAACTGGACCAGTCATAGAAGAACCTGCTGGAGTATCATTTCCGTAAATATAGTAACTTCTATAATTACTATTATCACTTCCTGAAAATAGATAGAAGGAAACCCCACCATTAGCTTGAGTATTTATCTCCATTCTGTTTGGAGCATTGAATTGGTTAGATGATACCATTAGCTTTGTTTCTGAACTTACATCATAAGTAGATGTACCAGCACCGCCTACACCACTCACTAATAGAACATGACCATATTTACCTGTGCCAGCACCAATTTGCATATCCGCAGCATTGGTAGTCATAGGTAAATTTCCAAGCGTCTTGAGTCCAAAATCTGTGATACTACCAATTGCTGGAAGTCTATCATATCCTGACATAATAGCTGTATGTAGATTTATTGCTGTTGGTATAGTTACTGCCATCTATATTCTCCATAAGGGGAGGGCTTTTACACCCTCCCAATAATCTTACGCATCACTTGTTCTAATTGCAGTAGTAGAACCACCTGCTGTACCAAGAGTACCAGTTGATTCAAAAGTCTTAATAGGGCTTGCTCCACCGTCTCTTACTCTAACGAATAAGGTTCTTGGAGCGTTATAAACCACTGTAAATGATTCTTGTGTTGTTGCTGTTGCTTTATCAATATATCCTAAGAATACATTGTTTGCTGCTGTTGCGTCTAATGGGTCAGTCCAGTCTGTAGAAGCGGTGGTAAATCCATCGTCACTATCATGTGAAGTATATTCAATATATCTATAAACTCCAGTATCAAGCTCTACTCTAAGTACTCCTGTCTGTGGAGTATCTGCTGGAATATTTCCAGTGCCAACATCAATTAACACCTGACCAGAAGCATTTAGGGTTGTATTTAAAGACATTTGAGCAAAATCAATTCCTGAATTATCATTAGTTACAAGAACTCTGTCTCCAGAAATTAATCCGTAAACATAGAAAGTAACATTGTTGGGTGGTACTTGAAGTGCGTTCAAAAGGTCAGTAAGCTTATCTGTAGTAGCTAAGTCAGCAGACTGAACACCTACACCAAATCCACCAATGACAGCAGAACCAGTTGAAGCTCCGAAGAATACAGGAGAAACTGACCTGCTTGTAACAGCCCCATTTACCTGATTACTAAACTCTGAAGTTCTACCAAATACAAATAGAGGGTCTGCTGGAGCAACACCAGTGAGTAACTGTACCCACAAAGTATCTGTTCCATCATCTGCTAATATAAGAGCTGTTCCACCAGAAGCGGCAGCACCTGTAACAGTAGTACCAACATCACAAGTTTCTGTAGAAGTTAGTCCTGTCATAGTATCAGCATTAGTAATTGTTCCACTGTCTGTAGCAACTACCATATTTCCAGTAGTTGGTCCATCATCATAAAGTAATGTTCCTTTTGCGCCAGAAGGAGAAAATGTTACTTGTTCTCCTATAGTAAATGCGCCAGTACCAGAAACATAATCAAATGATGTGCCCCAAGCAATAATTTCTCGTTCTTGTAAAGCACCTGTTTCATTATCATAGTCCCACTGATGGGTAATACCTCTGAAGAGTTCTCCATCAATTCCATCTACAGAAGTTGAAGTAGTTGCTCTCCAAGTAAGCCATTTGGCTCTCTCGTAGATATCCCATTGGTCATTAGCACCTTCATCCCATTGAGAGTAATAAGGCTGAGAGCCATTACCATTCCCAAGGTCAATTAGCTGATAGCCACCAGTTGGAGCAGCTGCTGTTCCACCAGAGTTAACAATATCTGTCATAGCTCCAATAGTACCAATAGCGGTAGCATTGTTGAGGTCATCATTAGTGAAAATAGCTGCAACACTAATACCGAGACCCATCGTAACGGAAAACTCAGCAAAAGTTTCGTTCCACTCTCTTGCGAAAACCCTAATTCGTTTACCATCAATATCAATTCCATTTGTTCTAGTTTTAACTAAGAACCTGGAAAGAATATTTGCAGCAGCATCTACGTTTAGACCAGTTCCCCAAAACGGAGCGGCTCCATCGTATAATGCATTGCTCTGAACAACCTGTAGTGTAGTTGTTCCAAACAAGGAACCCACTACCTCTAATCCAGAATATAGTTCGTCTCCAAGTGTAGGATGAGTCTGAGCAATTGAGCCATCATAGAAATACTCTGAGGCATCATCATCAATGTAATATGGAGAGTTTAATGTAATAATGTTATCCGTAGCTCTCTCAGATGGGGTAGAACTAGTGATATCAATTAGGTCGTTTCCAGTTGGACCAGCATCATCGGCAAGGTCTTGTAACCACCTATGCAATTCTAATACAGTATATGTATTAGTATTTGCGGTATGGGTAATTGCACCGGTTACTGCAATTGTAAAATCATCGGCAATAGCCATATTTAATCCTCCTTAATTTCGTTCTTATAAATGTTAACAAAACCCTGCCCGACCCTTATAATTATATCTATAATTATACCATATTTCACTAAATCTTGTAAACTATGTAGCTGTGTATCCATTTACTCTATCACCATAAATTGCATATTCATCTGCTAATGCTGGTCCTCGTACTCTAAAGAAACTAAAAAATGCGTAATTAGTTGCACCAGTAATATATATTCCATAATGAGTTGGAGCAAATGTTGCAGTAGCAGTACCTATCTTTACCCAACCTCCTCCAGTTGAATAAGACATCTCATATCCATAAGACCCAAAAACTTCTGTACATTTTAGCTTAATATAACAAGTTGTAAACATCGGTGGGTCAGATTCAATACTAAGGTCAGTAGTACCAATTGAGTTATAATCTGTCCATGACTTCAAATTAAGTCCTATTCCAGTATCTTCTTTCAAAGAAAATCCTGCTGTTACTATTTCATCTATTGTACCAGAAGCATCTTCCCAATAGGCTACTCCTCCCTCTATTCTATTTGTGGATGAATTATCCCAAACTCCTCTAAGACTAACTTTTGTATAAATCTCCTGTGATTGAAAAGTACTAAAACTTCCACATGCTTTATAATAACCACAGACATTAACAGCAGCTCCTGTACTAAACTCAAATCCATTTTCTCTTTCTTGTTTCCAATCTATTGTAGAATCAGGGTCAAATTCAGTAAAGCCAGAAGGAGTTCCGCTTCCAGCACTTCCATCAAATTCATCATTATCAGTATCAGGACTTGCTGGTGGTGCGTCTGGACTCCAATAAGTATAATCAGGAGTTGCTGAACCTCCTGAACCACTTGCTAAAGCTACTACATTAGCAAGAGTTACTTTCTTTTTAGCCCAAGAAGCTGCACTATCCTCTATCACAAGAATATCTGCATCTACTGGTGTAGCCTTAGCTGTCATAGCACTTAGTTCCGCTGCTGTGGCTTTATGTATCGCAGTAGTATCCACTCCTCCTCCACCAACAGAAACTCCAGAGGCTACTACTTCTCCTGCTGCATTAACAGTAAGCACATCACCTTGGGTTTCTCCTACAACTGTTATACCATTTAGTGTAATTTTTGTTCTATCTGCCATTTATGCCTCGTAGTAGTTAATTCTATTTCCATTTACAATATCATAACCAGTATTAGTTGAATATCTAAACCAGTGAACATAGAAATTGGCATTGGTGTTATTTCCCCTAACAAATAATCCAAATCCTTCTGGTTGCCATAGTTTTGTTTGTCCAGAGCCAGTTGGATACCAGTCATCTTTTTCATACCAACCTATTCCATCGTTAGACCAATCAAAGTACCAATTGTCACTTGCTGCTCTAATTCTCAGGTACATTGTAGTAATCCACTTGTCGGAAGACATACTTCCAATGTTTCCTAAGTAGCTGTTATAGGCATTAAACTTTTCTACTTGAATACCTACGCCAGCACCACCAGATGTGAAACTAAAAATACAAACATCTGAGGTACTTAAGGAAGCAGTATCTTCTAACAACATAAGTCCACATTTGTTATCATCATGTTGTTTGTAAATAACTGAAACTTTACACATAATACTCCAACCCTGGTAGGCTGGAACATCCTGATAAATTCCTTGAATATAGTTACTTGTGCTATGTGCTGTCCAATTAAGACCATAAGCATTTTCTGCATAAGTTAAACTAGCAGGTACATCAAAGTCAGTCCATAATCCTGAATCAAAAGAGGAGTCAGAAAACTCATCATCATATGCTGAAGGTGTTGTTGGAGCAGCATCGGCACTCCAGAAACTACCATCAGCAACAGGAGCATCTCCTCCACCACCTGTAGCTCCAACAATAGTGACTTGTCCTCCACCATCATCTGTTACTGACATTCCTTCAATATTCAGAGTAGTTGTTCCACTATATACAGAAGAACCTGATTTTACAGTAATAGTAGGATTGATTACTCCCTCTGAGGGATTTCCGTAGTAGTATTCTACAAATAGCTCATCACCAGTTACAGGACTCCACTTAGTATGAACTCCACTACTCAGAATGGTATAGTTATCATACTGTTGTGTAAGACCATTCATATGAACTATCAGACTTCCACTAGCTGGAGTATACTGCAAATCATAGTTATCGCTTCCAGCAGGAACCTGTGGAGTAAGGTCTTCTCTTAGGTAGTAGAATCCTTGACTAGCAGCAGTACCAAACTCTAGTCCATCTTCTCCAACATTTACAACAACTGCTTTTCCAGTCTGACCAGTATAAGTACTTGGGTCTACATCTGTTAGGTTCAAGAAGGTTGCAGAGCCAGCAGGAAGGTTTCCTATCTGTACTGACTTCTTTACATAAGATGCCTCACTGTCTTCAATAATAATTTCATCGGCACTAACTGGTGAAGCTTTTTCAGTTATAGCTGTAATTTCATTGGCTACATTATCATGGATGGCATCTGTGTCTGTTCCAGTACCACCAGTTATAGTAACAGTTACTTTACCTGCACCCTCGTCAAGGGTACTTACTCCACTTCCTTCGTAGTTTATAACGCTTACTGATGCTGATACTTCAACATCATCTTCCTGTATAGCTATAGAACCACCAACACCACTAATATTAGCAATCTCCCATCGTATATGGTTTAGGTTGTCTAACAGTGATTGACCACTGGTAGGAGTGTACTGAGTGGCAGCTTCTAGTGCATCATAGGTAACCCTCGATTGGGGCAAGTGCCCAAGGAATCCGCCTGGAGGTCCGCCTATTCCACCACCACTCGACATAATACCTCCAAGATTCAGAGGTTGTGCGTAAAGTCGTCTCTTTAAATTATCTAGGTATTGAAAAAACTGTCTCTCGTATGTCATGCTATCCTATCATCCAATCTTATTATAGTGATATTATTGCTTGGAAGTCCTGTAGTATACTCCGTAAAGGTACTTTCTGCTACATTCTTTTGGAAGAACTGTGAACCTGTTATAGGACTTCCACTTGTACTAGCAAAGAAATAAGGTGCTGTTCCATTAGAAGTTTCTAGTCTATGAAGAGGAGTACTACCACTTGTAACGATAGCTCCTGAAAAAACAACCGTAAATTCTTCATCTAGTCTACTGTTTCCTGCCTTTAA
>Ga0316187_10003938_pt1 | contig 12870 bp, 10 predicted proteins | sample CroRivburrow1_MG_FD_204927 | JGI IMG/M metagenome (GOLD analysis project Ga0316187, IMG submission 204927) | Coastal sediment microbial communities from Maine, United States - Cross River worm burrow 1 | ecosystem: Environmental > Aquatic > Marine > Coastal > Sediment | place: USA: Maine...
GACCTTGTCGGCGAACCGCACGGAATCCGCCGCACTGGAGAACACCGCAAAAATGCCATCGCCGCGCACTTCGAGAATTTCCCCATCGAACTCCTCGCACGCATTCTCGAAAATCCGGACGAGTTCAGTAATACCTCTGTGGGTGGCCTCCTCATCCTCCTCCATCAGCCGGGTGTAGCCGGCTACGTCCGCGAACAGGATGGACTTGAGTTCCCGACGGTTAACTATATTGTCGCTGTCTGTCACTGAGCATGTTCTCCGGAGTCATGGATAGCGCGACCACCGCGCAGAGACCTATGGTTGCACCCGTGGCCACGCCCATGCACTGCCGATATCTCGACCAAATGTGACGTTAGTACGGGTGTCCAGTGCCGTGCCCAGCGGGCCCCTCGCGGAACGCCATTCGCTGTCCAGCAAACCGACGACGTTGACATCACTGTATTCACCGTCAAAGAAACAACCGTCCCGCATACAGCCTTCGTCGGCAAATCCGAGGCGTTTTATCAGGGCGATGGAAGGATGGTTGTTGGCATGTACATAGGTGGTGATACGGTGCAGCCGCAGTTGGAGAAATGCCAGATCGAGTATCAACGCCAGGGTCCTCACTGCCAGACCGCGGCGCCGCATTTCTTTCTTCACAAAGATAAATACGACGGCGTTGCCATGTGCATAGTTGATTTCCTGAACGCCGGTATGCCCGACCGGGCTTCCGTCCTCATCACAAACGGCAAACAGATAACTGGTTCGCGGTTCAGCGTGCTCCAACTGGTTCCGCCACACTTTCTCCAGCGAGCGCACGTCCAGGGGCACAGGCAGCCTGCTTTCGATCAATGCCAGGTCTTCTATGTCCTCATACCATTCGGCGATGTGTCCCACGTCCTCCACCGCCAGCGGCCTCAAATAATAGTGTTGTTGACTGCTGTCAGCTGGTTCATTCATCCTGTGTATCCGGGGCAGACCTGTTTGAAAACAGAATAGCATACCCGCAGGGTCGATGACTGCCGGCATCCGGGGCTCCCGCCGCATTAGGCGTCATTGCAGCGGAATCAGCGGCGGGCCAGAAATCCCTTGATACTGGCCAGTACCGCCAGCGGCTGATCGATATGCGGGGAATGCCTGCAATCCACCAGCAACTCGCACCTGACCGGGCCGTTGATCTGGCGTTCGATGGCCTCGACCTGCTCCGTCGTCCCGTACTGGTCCTGCTTGCCCTGTATCAGAAGCGTCGGTACGGTGATGGCTGGCAGATAGTGCTCGATGTTCCAGTCGAGGAACCCCGTATCGAGCCAGGCACCGTTCCAGCCCAGGAACGCGTGGTCCACGTTGTCGCCATGGTAGCGCCGCAGGCGGGTCCGAAGATCCGTTTCATGATATGCCGTCCGGGCCTGTTCTATGCTGGCCACGCTGACGGCTTCATTGAATACGTGCGGCGCCATCAGAATCAGGCCGCTGGCACGATGGCCCTTGACTCCGCCGGCATAGATCAGGGAAATCGATGCCCCGTCGCTGTGTCCGACCAGAACAACATCGTTCAGACCGGCCGCGTCGAGCACACCGGGCAGGATCTCGAGCCCCTCCAAGTGCATGTAGTCGAGAGACCAGGGCGCCGGTTTCGGGTCCGACCGCCCATAACCCTGCCGGCTGTAGGCGAAAACGTGCCGCCCGGTGACCTCGTGCAGCCTCTGAGGGAAGTCCCGCCACATCTCTACGCAGCCCAGCCCCTCGTGCAGCAGCACGAGGCTGGGCAGGTTCCCTTGAGCTTCACCTATTGACTCGTACTCGAGTCGGATACCGCCGACTTTCAGATATTCCGCCATATCAGTGAGGAGCGAAGCGACGCGGCGTCAGAGTTCCGCCAAAGCTGGATCCGGATTGCTTCACTGCGTTCGCAAAAACTGCCTGTTGAATTGACCAGAGATTTCCTGTCGACAATGAATCGTTGGCGGGCAATTCACCAGACAGGGTGGTGAAATGCCCGCAACGACGGATCAGCCCGGATCAGGAATCCGCAGCTTGTAGCGCTGTATCTTCCCGGTCGCCGTTTTGGGCAGTTCGTCCCGGAATTCGATCCAACGTGGATATTTCCACAGTTCGATGCTTTCCCGGACAAACGACTTGAGCTCTTCCGCCAGTTGCTCGCCCGGTTCCACACCCTGCTGCAACACCACGAAAGCCCGGGGCTTCATGTTGCCGTGCTCGTCTTCCGAGGGGACAACCGCCGCTTCCAGCACCTTAACATGGGCGCTGAGCGCTGACTCGACCTCGAAAGGCGACACCCAGTTGCCTCCGGACTTGAACATGTCGTCCGAGCGGCCGCAGTAATGGTAGTAACCCTCCCCGTCCTGCGTGTACTTGTCGCCGGTGTAGGTCCAGGGACCGACGAAAGTCCTGATGCTCTTCTCGCGCTCGTTCCAGTACCCGTCGGCGGCTGACGGGCCATTGACAACGAGTTCACCGAGTTCACCCGGTGCCACCGTCTGCCCCCGGTCGTCCACGAGCTTTCCCTCATACCCCGGCACCATCTTGCCGGAAGTGCCGTAGCGGATGTCGTCAGGCCGGTTGCTCAGGAATATGTGCAGCATCTCCGTGGACCCCACGCCGTCGAGGATGTCGACACCGAAGCGCTGCTTCCAGGTATTGCCGATGTCCTCGGGCAGCGCCTCGCCCGCCGATATGCACATCCGCAGGCGATCCGAACCTGCATCCCTGTTGTTGTTCGGGTCCGCCAGCAAGGCGGCGTACAGTGTGGGAACGCCCCCGAAAATCGTCGGCTGGTGCCGTTTCAGTACGCGCATTACCGAGTCGGGCGTGGGTCGCTCGGCCATCAGGACCGAGGTGGCACCCAGGAGCAGAGGGAAGAAATTGGCATTGCCTATGCCATAGGCAAAGAACAGCTTGGCCGCCGAGAACACCACATCGTCCTCCCGCATTCCCAGCACCTGCCGCCCGTACAGTTCAGCCACCCAGTAAGGGCTGGAATGGCGGTGCTTGACTCCTTTGGGATTTCCCGTTGAACCCGATGAGTTCAGCCAGAAAGCAATATCATCGCGGCTGGTCGCCACGGCCCTGAATTCATCGGACGCCGACGCCTGCAGTTCCTCCAGCAATGGGTGGCCCTGGCCCTCGGATCCGACCACGATCACTTTTTCCAGCGTCGGCAGATCCGACAGCATGGGCAGAAAGGCCGGCAGCAACGCCTCGCTGACCACCAGCACCTGAGCACGCCCGTTGCCGAGGATGTACCGGTAGTTATCGGTTGTCAGCAGGGTATTGACACAGACCGGAACGATGCCGGCCTTGATCGCGCCCCAGAACATCGCCGGATAATCGATGGTATCCAGCATCACCAGGGCGATCCTGGCCTCCTGACGCAGTCCGAGTCCGGTGAGCAGATTGGCGCATTTATTCACCCGTCGCGCGAGTTCCGCATAGCTATAGCTTCCCCGGTCGTCGATGAAAGCGTCCTTGTCTTCTCTTCCCTCTTCCAGGTGCCGGTCCACGAAATGGCTGGCGGCGTTGTACATTGATGGGATGTCGTCGATATCGACTTTAGAACTGACGTCGTTCATTCATTTCCTCCTGTCCTTCGAATCATCGCGGTTGCCATGCGGGTGACAGCTGCTGTTGTGGTTTTCGTGATCATTATGCGTGTTTTGATAAGGTGTGCAATATGCAGCCTGGTGGACTAGCCGTTACAATGCCTGTTCCCGTAAACCAATATCGGCCCGATACCCGGCGCCGGGAGTCAACCATGGTTACCGCTATAATTCTGATCAACGCTGAACGAACGCACATCAACGCTGCCGCAGAGATGCTGGCCGAGATGAACGGTATCTCGGAGGTCTATTCGGTCAGCGGCAACTACGATCTGATAGCAATTGTCCGCGTCAGGTCCAACGATGAACTCTCCGAGCTCGTCACCCACAAGATGAAAGCTATCGAAGGCATAACCCGCACGGAATCCATGCTGGCCTTCCGGGCCTATTCCCGGCATGATCTCGATGCGATGTTCTCGCTCTAACCTTTTCCCCACCAGGAGCCGCCGGCCCCTGAACCCTGAATACGGAGTCATGACTTGCTTGCCACCTTTTGTTTGCTATCGATAGTCAATCCCCTGACCAACCCGCCATCCTACGATCCGATCCTGATCAACATGAACCAGGTATCCATCGTCAAGCCCCGCCTGAAAAAGACCCAAAAACAGGGCGCCGAAAATCCGTCGATGATTCTCATGGGCGGTATGCAGTACGTTGTCAGGGAGAGCGTTCAACAGATTCACGACAAGTGCCTTAAGTAGAACCTTTTTTGCAGACGTCCGCCGCGGTCCCGGTGCAGCCGCGCTCAGGATTGCAGATAGGGTGCGGTTACGTCGACCAGTTCGTCCAGACAATCCTTGATACTCCTTCGGGATGTCTCCAGCTTGAAATCGGCGAGCTGATAGTCCTTCGAGCGCTCCTCGAGAATCAGCTTCAACTCGGTCATTGGCTGGTGGCTGCCCTTGATCGGGCGCGTATCCCCCTGCTGCAGCACCCGTTCGAGATGCTCCTCGGGCTGCGCTCTTACCCACACCGTGTAATAGCTGGAGCGTAACAGCTGGTAGGTATCGGGCTCGGACACCAGACTGCCACCTGCTTCCACCACCACCTGCCGGTAGTCTGCAATGGTTTGCTCCAGGGCCTCCCGCTCGTAGCGCCTCAGCACCCGCTGCCCGGTAAGCGAAATCAACTCACCCATATCGAGCCCGGACATTTGTGCGATGACGTTGTCGAGCTTGACGAACGGAACCTTGAAACGCTGCGCGAGGCGCGCTCCAAGCGTCGATTTGCCGGCCCCCCGCAACCCGACGAATGCAACTCCGGTCCTGTTCGTACCCGACTTTCGAAAGTTTTTTTCGATCAGGTGAAAGGCCTGTTCCTGTTCCTGTTCGTCAAGGATTTTCAACAGGTTACCAAGGCGTTCGCTCTTGATGCCATCGCCGGGATCGTGCGGGAGCAGCGACAACAAGGGCACATCGAGCGCCTGCGCTACCCGCGACAGCAGGATCAGTGAAATGTTTGCCTCCCCCGCCTCGACCCGGGCAAGGTAACGCTCGGAGACGTCCGAATGGTGTGCGAGGTTTTTTCGTGTGAGACCCCGCCGGCTGCGAAGCGCGCGCACCCTTGCACCAACGCTGCGTGTCAGTTCATCCGCGATTTCAGCAGGTTCACTCCGCTCGGCCTGCGGCTCATCGACACCTCTGGCTGCACGCTTGTTCGTCAACTTGCTCTAACCTCCGGAGATTGCCGGCACCAGGACAATTTTGTCACCGCTTTTTATTTCCACGTTCCGCTCGCTGCTGATCACCAGCTCGCCGTTGACCGCGAAAGAAAGGCTCGCGTCCTCGAGTGCGGCCGCCTCACCGGGCACCAGTTCGATGATGCTGCGACGAAGTCCGGGCAGTCCGTCGGGCACGCTGCCGATGATCAGTTCGCGGGCGCCGAGTGACGGGGGCAGGGTGACGGAAACGGCAAACCCGGTCGTGGACTCCAGCAGCTTTTTCCTCCACTCGGGCAACGGCAAGCCGTCATTGTCGAGCCCGGATATGCTATAGAAACGGGCTTTCAACGCTTCGAAAGAATCCCGGTCTATCTTTTCGCCGGCGAACGGCCCGGATTCGTTGGCCTCGTCAAACCACCGGGCCGGCAGCGTGTCATCCTCTGCGCCCAGACCGAGCCGGGCGTTGATCAAACGCTCGAGGCCGGTGATGTTACGTCCGGATTCCAGGAGTTCACCGGCGCTCCATGAAAGCCCGGTCAACGCCTCGAGGTGCTTTGAAAACTCCTCGCATCCCGGCAGGGTCGGGGAATTGAACAGCTTCGTATCGAAACGGCACATCCCTACCGCGTCACCCACTGCAAAGGTGTCCTCACATCGGCGAACGGCGAACTCCTTGCCCTCGTAGTCGTTGGGCCGGGCCGCCACCTTGCCGCCGTACAGATCGGTCTTGAACGCCTCGTCATCGTTGATCCGGGCGTTTATTTCGAGGGTAACCCTGTTGCGCAGGTGGTCCATTCCACGGGTGGCTACCGCGAGCCCGAGCGCAAATGCCTTGAGGATACGACTGTCGTGGGGGTCGGACTGGAACAGTCCCTTGACCGCCATCCGGTAGTGCAGCGCGCCTTCGGGGTAGTGCCCCCGCTCCACGGCCCGCGCCGAATCGGCGATGGCATTGCCGAAACCTTCACGCCGCGCCGTCATGAACAGCAGCTTCTCGATGGCCTCATAATTTCCCCAGCTCAGGTCCAGACCACCGGTGTCCGTACCGTCAATGATGCCGCGCTGGAACAATTCGAGAGCCCAGGCGATCGCCCCGCCGGTACTGGAAGAGTCCAGACCGAGGTCGTTCAGAATGTTGTTCAGTCTGAGCACCTGTTCGGGGGATTCGATGCCTATCGCCGGACCAAACTTTCCCAGGGTTACGTACTCGGGGCCGTCGCCCTTGTCATACTTGTCGTAGACGCCGTCGCCCCTGATTCCGCGGTAGTCCTTGTCGTGAGTGTGCTCCACATCCGCCTGCCTCCGGTCGTAGCTGGCATTGCCCTTGAGGCCCTTCAGCGCCTGGGCCCCCCAGCCGCCCTTGGCTTCGGGCGTCATGTCGTTCAGTGGACGGCAAAACACCGGGCACTTGAAACAGCCGTCCATACCGGTGCGGTAAGCATCGAAGTTGTCAGCATCCAGCTGCTCGGTCCAGGTCGTTTGCTGATTGTTGAGCGTGCCCATCGCCCCGAGCACGCGGCTCGGCTTGTACAGGAACGGCGTGCCCACGGTCTTCAGCGCGTTCCGGACGACGCTGGAAGAGGTGATTTTCTTGCCCAGCTCCTTGTTGAACGTCTTGAATTCGTTCGACAGTTCCGGCTTGCCCGGTTTGCCGCATATCATGATCGCCTTCAGTTTCAGTGCCCCCATCTTGGCGCCGGCGCCTCCCCGTGCCCAGATGGCCTTGGGTCCACCCATGATGCCTGAGCACAACACCTGGTTTTCACCCGCGCTGGTTATTCTCGCCATCGCCATGTCGCGCCGCTCGGTGCATTCGAAATCCCGCTCGACGGCGGCGGTGAAATCGATGTTGTCCATACCGAGCCAGGGACCGGCATCGTGAAAGGTGACTGTCTCCATGTCGATCTTCAGCAGCGTCCAACCGGGGCTCCGGCCGTGAAGCACGATGTGATCGATCCCGTGAAGCCGCATGTAAGCAGGGAAATAATCGCCGCAGTTACTGTCCATCAACGCATCACTGTCCGGCGACAAGCCGCTGACGTTGGCGCGGGCCGCGGCGGATGTATACCCCGTCAGCACGCCGGTGCCGAAGATGAGCGGGTTGCCCGGATCCATTGGGTCGAGGCGCTCGTCCATCAGCAGAAACATGTTGGCCCCGCGCCCGCCGATGAACGTTCGGACGGCATCCATCCCCAGCCAGGCACGCCGGGTTGAACGGTTTTCGAGGTCCACGAACAGGACGGCACCCTGTGTCGTGTACTGAGGTTCGTTGTGCAGCCGTGGCAGCAGCACCGCCAACCGTTCGTCGAATGTCGTCATCATTATTCCTCCAGGCACGGGCCCGACTGATTTTTTTTGCGCAGATCCCATACCCGCTGCGCTTTACCCTTCGATCTGGGCAGCTGACTTTCCGCTACCAATTGTACCCTGCAGGTCACGCCGAGTTGTGCCTTGAATCGATCGCAAAGTGCGCTCGCCAGATCATCAACATTCGGAGCGGACCGGGACGGGTGCGCGGCCTCGACCGTCAGCGTATCGAGTCCGCTTTCACGGTCCACGATAATCCGGTAGTGCGGGCTCATCCCCTCGAAACTCATCAACACCGACTCGATCTGGGACGGATAGACGTTGACGCCCCGGATGATCAACATATCGTCGCTGCGCCCGGTGACTTTCTGGATGCGTACGTGGCTGCGTCCGCAGCCGCACGGTTCATCCAGCAGCCGTGTGATATCGCCGGTGCGGTAGCGGATGATCGGCATTGCCTCCCGTGTCAGCGTGGTGATAACGAGTTCACCGGCTCTCCCGGGAGGCAGCGGGTCTCCGCTTTCCGGATCGATGACCTCGAACAGGAAATGATCTTCCCAGCCGTGCAACCCGTCCTGCACCCTGCACTCGCAGGCGACTCCCGGACCCATGATCTCGCACAGGCCGTACAGATCATGTGCGTGCACACCGAGGCCGGTCTCCAGTTCGGCGCGCATCTGCTCGCACCACGGCTCTCCGCCAAACATGCCGCACCGAAGGGCGCCTTGCTCGAGATCAACGTTGTCCGCTTTGGCGACTTCGATCAGGTGGACGATGTACGAGGGTGTACCCACGATGGCGGTGGCCCCGAAGTCCCTCAACAGTGAAACCTGTCTCCGGGTCTGTCCCCCGGACATCGGCACGATCGTGCAGCCGAGTCGCTCCGCGCCATAGTGAACACCGAGGCCGCCGGTGAACAATCCGTAACCATGCGTATTGTGCACGATATCCCCGGGACGAATGCCCGCGGTGTACATGCACCGGGCCATCAACCCGGCCCAGATATCGATATCGGCCCGGGTACTTCCCACCACCGTGGGTTTACCGGTAGTCCCGGACGACGCGTGGACCCTGACCACCTGTGTTCTGTCCACCGCGAACCATCCGAACGGATAGGCTTCGCGCAGATCGTCCTTCAAGGTAAACGGGAATCGCTGGATATCTTCGAGGTCATCGATATCGTCGACGCCCAGACCGGCCCCGCCGAAGGACCGGCGATAGTGGCCCACCCCGGCTGACGCGCGCGTAACGGCATCACGCAGTCGCCGCAGCTGGAGCGCGCGCAGATCCGCTCGTGCCATGCATTCGGCACCCCGGTCATAGAAGTCCCCCACCAGCCCTGGGGCGATTTCGTTCATGATCTCTCCCTCTGCTTCCAAATCACACGCTTGCTGGTCCCCATTCAATTCCATTCCGGCCGGATACCCGGCCCGGCACGGCCGCCGCCGCGGGCCGGCGTATTCTCGAGCGCAAACCCCTGGGTGTGGGCACCGCGAGTTATCAACTGATATTTCAGTATCCAGCCCGCGGCAAGCGTCAGGATGCCTGCGGCAAGAATCAAGGGCGCCGCAAGCTTCGGCAGTGCCCACGCCGCCGGGATCAACAGCAGCGGCACAAGATGGCCTGCGGCCATGAACACGTTGTCGATTCGCCGCACGGCGTGGAATGAGGCCCGGGGACCCCTCCTTCCAAGGGTGCTGCGCCACCGCCACCAGCAGATCGCCCTCGCCACGATCAGAACCAGGGCGGCAATGAGTACGAACGTGGCCCACTCGAATCCTCCCCGCACAACCATGGGGCTCAGGACCAGGTACAGCGCCACACCCTCGGCGAGACCGGTAGCGACAATCAGCCGGCAGGTCCCGGTAAGCCGCCAGGATGGTATCCCCAGCGAAGCACTGAGTATCCGCGCCTGGCAGAACAGAAACCCGAATGCGGCAAGGGCCAGTAGCATGGCGGGAACAGGCAAGCCGAACGCAAACACGGCGACCGCGAGTGGAAGCAGTACTATCGCCGCCCAGGCTTCACGCGACATCCATGATGTAAACGGATTGCGCAGAACGTTGATAAATCTCTCGGGCCGCCCGATCTCGAACCACACGCATACCAGACCGACCGCAACCATCGCCGCGCCGAGCAGAATCGGGAACCGTGCGGGCGACCCGGATGCCATCGCAACAGCGGCAGTGAGGATCAGCCCACTGCCTGCGCCTCCGAGCATGAAATTCATCGCGGCCCGCCAGTCCCAGAAAGTTTGGCGATCAGGGCCGATCTTCATGCGGAAGGTTCCCACAGGTAGTAGAAGCCGGGTTCGGTGCCCAACTCTTCGTGCATGCGGAAACTGCGGTTGTCCTGAAGAAGACGCGACACCCGGCTTTCCGGTTCGTCCAGATCACCGAATGCCAGAGCATCGGCGATGCACGCATTCACGCACACCGGCGTGGCAGCAGTATCCTCGCCCGGCGTCAGGCCGGCAGCCAGGCCCTCGTCGATGCGGTCGATGCAGAACGTGCATTTCTGCGCCACACCGCGGCGCTCCCAGCGCTCACCCGCCGACTCGTGGGTCATGGTTCCTGCCTCGTAAGCCTTGTTGCGGGTGGAAACCTTGTACCGCGCCTGGTAGGGACAGGCCGCCATGCAGTAGCCGCACCCGATACAGAGATCGTAGTCGATGGTCACCAGTCCGTCGTCCCGGCGGCGGGTGGCGGTTGACGGACAGACTTCCATGCACGGCGGTTTGGCGCAGTGCATGCAGCCGACCGGAACGAATGTGCGCCTGACATCGGGAAATTTACCGGACTCGATATCGAGAACACGGCGCCACTGGACGCCCGGTGCGGTGGCGTTGGCGTGCTTGCACGCGGCGGTACAGGTCTGGCAGCCGACACAGCGGTTGAGGTCCGCCACCATGACGTAGCGGGTCACGACGCAGCCCCCAGGCGTTGAACGCTCACGCGGGCCAGATCGGCCCCTGAGCCCGTGGAGTCGGTCAGATCCAGCAGCATGGGAACCAGCGCATTCATGCTCGGCATATCGAATTCCCGGGCCAGTGGCGTGGCCCAGTGTTCGAACTGGCCAAGCAACAACACCGTGTCCGGGCGGATCCCCTCGCGGGTGACCACGATGCCGTGGGTTTCGGAAAGCGGCGAACGGATCTGGACGCGGTCACCGTCGTGGATCCCAAGGTCCCGCGCGCGGCCCGAGTTCATCACCAGTCCGCCGTGCCCCTTGATGTTTTCCGCCACTTCGCGGATGAGCTGTATCGCCGCGTTGCTGCCCCAGCTGTACTGCATGCTGCGGGCAGTGATCAGCCAGAAGGGATAGTCGTCGATGCGGATGCCGAAGTTCCTCTCCAGCGCTTTCTCCCAGATCCCGGGGTAGTCCTTCCAGGTGGGAAAAGCCTCGTATTCCTCCAGCTGGGCGTCCCACCAGCTGATGCCCTTCTGGTGAAGTCTTCGTCCAAGTTCCTGGCCGATTCTGAGCAGTCGCTCCTGGTAGGGCAGTTCATAACGCAGCCCCTGGTCCTCCATCTCCGCCGTGAGATACCATTTGATCCTGGGGAAAGGCTTCACCCGGTAGCCCGCCTCGCGGAAGTAGTCCAGTCCCTGGCTGTCCGCGCCGCCGCTGACCTCGGTGCTGGCCGCACGGCAGGCGGCATCCCAGATGCTCTCGACATCGTGCGGCAGTTCCGGATCGAGGCTGAAATCGAACCCGTCGCCCTTGAGCGCCACGCCGATGGCGCCACGGTTTATCGCACTGTTATAGCTCGCCAGCACACCGGCTCGCTGTGCAAGCTCGGTCGAGATCCAGGTCAGGTCCCCGGACTCCCCCTGGGGCTCCACCACCGGCTGACGCAGCGCGAACCCCTGGTGATCCCAGAACTGCTCGACGTACTTCGTACCGCCGATCCGTATCAGCTGTAATCCTTCGAGATCGGTACGGTCGGGAAGCAGGATATCCGCCATGTGGTTGGTTTCATCCCGGGTGTAGGCGAAGCACACGGTGAACGGGAATCGCGCCATCGCTTCCGTGATCTGGTGGGTGTCCCAGAACGATATGGCCGGATTTGTGCGGTAGACGAACCACAGTTCCGGAGTGGTCGCGTCCGGCCAGTTTTCGGGCACCTTTTGCTGCTGCATCCAGGCCAGGTGGGTTGGCCCGAGCGCGACGCTCCACGGTGAGTTGGCGACCAGCGGCACCAGGGTCCGGTTTGCGTTGCGGATGTCCGGGCGCGCCAGCCAGTTTTCCTTGTCGGTGGGATTCATCGGGTAATACATGAAGCCGTCGGCACCCGGCTTGACGCTCAGATTACGATCGTGGGCCGGGCGATTCAGCCGGACCGTTGTGCCCAGTGTCCCGCCGGGGACTTCGAGCGCGCCTACCAGGCAGGACAGGACGGTTCGGGCCCAACAGCAGTCGAAACCTCCCCAGCCGTTGTTCACCGTCTTCCCCAGTACCACCGCCACCGGGCGAAACGGCATGGTGCGCCCGTCGACATCGATGGTCTCGCCGATGTGTGCGTGATCGAGGAATTCCAGCGCCACCCGCCGAATCACCTTGTGGTCGATATCGCAGATCCGCCCCGCCCAGAGCGGTGTGCAGGTACGGGTATGTTCGATCAGGTGCTGGAACGCCGGACGGGTCTCTACCTTGTCATACTCCCAGCGATCATCGTCGGGGCCAAGCTCGGTGCCGCCCGCCGTGAAGCGGCCTTGCAGCGCGGGATCGATCCCGGGTGTGTCGAACGGGACCTGGCGACCCGAGGCCAGATCATGGACCAGGGGTTTTCCGCTTGCCGCATCGCGCAGGTAATAACCGTTGGGCGCGATCAGGTAGGGTGCATTGGTACGTGATTTCAGGAACTCGTGATCCAGCCGTTCGAGTTGTTCGTGGAGCAGGACGTGGATCAGTGCGAACAGGAATGCGGGATCGGTTTTGGGCCGGATCGGCACCCACTCCGCGGAACACGCGCCGGTGATGGACAGGTGCGGTTCGATCTGGACCCGCTTCGCGCCCCGCGCCCTTGCCTCGGCGTGACGCCGCACCCCGCATACGCCTCCCGACGCCTCGACGTTGTTGCCGAACGAGAGAATGTATTCACAGTTCGGCGTGTCCGGGGCGACGGTGAATGCCCGGTGCCAGAACTCCCCGTAGAGGTGCTCGGAGTGATAGCACTTGACACCCTGACCGCTGCCGAAGCCGAAATCCACCGGGCCGATAGCCGACAGCAGCGCAGGGAATGAACCCATGTAGTACGTCGGCGTTCCACCGCCGCCGAAACTGGCCGCAATCATGGGATAACCGGAT
>Ga0316187_10003939_pt1 | contig 12869 bp, 7 predicted proteins | sample CroRivburrow1_MG_FD_204927 | JGI IMG/M metagenome (GOLD analysis project Ga0316187, IMG submission 204927) | Coastal sediment microbial communities from Maine, United States - Cross River worm burrow 1 | ecosystem: Environmental > Aquatic > Marine > Coastal > Sediment | place: USA: Maine...
TCGGGATGTGGATCTTCTCGGTCCTCGGGTTCCTCGGGTTCTTCTTCGCCTTCATGCTCAGGCGGGAGGAAATGGGTCCGCATTCGCATGGACTGGAGACGATCACCGTGAAGTCCACCCGCGAGGCGGAGGGCCACTAATGCGAGTCGGCGCGGGCGGGATTCCGGCCCTGGCGGTCGCGGCACTTCTTGCGCTTCTAGCGCTGCCGGCGGCCGGATGCGCGCAGACAGAGCAGGGCGCACCGACGGAATCCAACGCGGCCTCGACCCTGACCGGGTCGATCACCGACGTGGCCGGGATCGAGGTCGGTCACCACACGCTGGCCGAGCGTCCGACGGGGTGCACCGTGATCCTGTCCCGCGGCGGTGCCGTTGGTGGAGTCGACGTCCGCGGAGGTGCACCGGGTACCCGGGACACCGACCTCCTGGATCCGGTGAACACGGTGCAGGAAGTTCACGGCGTGGTCCTCTCGGGCGGCAGCCTGTTTGGCCTGGACGCAGTGTCGGGCGCCGTCCGCTGGCTGGAGGAACACGGCACGGGACTCGATTCCTGGGGAACCACGATCCCGATCGTCACCGGCGCCATCCTGTTCGACCTCGGGATCGGTGACTCGTCGATCCGGCCTGGAGCGGACTGCGGATACGCGGCAGCGGAAGCGGCGGCAGGCGGCAACGTGGCGCGCGGCAGCATCGGGGCCGGAGCCGGGGCGACGGTCGGCAAGCTGGCCGGCATGGACCGGGCCATGAAGGGCGGAATCGGCACGGCGTCGATCCAGCTCCCGGGTGGCGTGGTCGTGGCGGCGATCGTGGCCGTCAACGCCGTGGGCGACGTGGTCGATCCGGCCACGGGCCAGGTGGTTGCCGGAATCCGAAACGAGGACGGAACCGGGTTCACGGACGCCCGGAAGCTGATCCTCACGCGGACCGGCCTGGTGGGCGCATCGGGTGAGAACACGACCATCGGGGTCGTGGCCACGAATGCCACCCTCACCAAGGCGGAGGCCACCAAGCTGGCACAGATGGCGCACGACGGCCTGGCTCGCGCGGTTTACCCGGCGCACACGCCGTGGGACGGCGACACGATCTTCTCGCTGGCCACCGGAGAGATCGAGGGCGAAGCCGACCTGATCGTGCTGGGAGCGGTGGCGGCCGATGTCGTGGCCAAGGCGATCCTCGATGCCGTGCGCTCGGCGACCGGGCTCGAGGGCCTTCCGTCGGTGAACGAATTCTCCGGATCGTACTGACGGGCCCTTGAACGCCACACTCTTCTTCCTGCTGCTCTACTCGGCCGGGCTCATCGCGCTTGGCCTGTGGATCGGCCGCCGGGTGACGGCCGCCGGTTCCTTCTTCGTCGCCGGTCGGAAGCTCGGCCCCGCGCTCCTGTTCGCCACCGTGCTGGCCGCCAACATCGGTGCCGGCTCCACGGTGGGGGCGGCCGGCCTCGGGTATAGGGACGGGCTGGCGGCCTGGTGGTGGGTTGGTTCCGCCGGGATCGGCACCCTGCTTCTCGCCTTCTGGATCGGGCCGAGGATCTGGCGGATCGCCAAGGAACACGACCTGTACACGGTCGGCGACTACCTGGAGCTCCGGTACGGGCCGAGCGTGCGTGGCATCGTGGCGACCCTCCTGTGGCTGGCGACCCTGGCCATCCTTGCCGGGCAGCTGATCGCGTTCGCGTGGATCCTGGACGTGGTGGCGGACGTCCCGAAATGGGCGGGATGCCTGATCGCGGGCGGCGTGATGACGATCTACTTCGCCGCGGGAGGCCTGCTCACGTCGGCGTGGGTGAACCTGGTGCAACTGGTGGTTCTCGTCATCGGTTTCGCGATCGCCCTGCCGTGGGCCCTGTCAGCCGCCGGGGGATGGGACGCGGTCGTCGCGGCAGCCCCGACGGAGCCCGACTACTTCGGCTTCTGGAAGTCCGGACGCTCGGGCATCGTCTACATGGCCCTCCTGGTGCCGGCGTTCGTCGTCTCGCCTGGGTTGATCCAGAAGGTGTATGGGGCGAGGGACGAGCGGACGGTCCGGCTCGGGGTCGGGCTGGCCGCCGTGGCCCTGCTCCTGTTCGCGGCCGTGCCCCCGCTCCTGGGGATCGTGGCGCACGCCTTCGCGCCGGACCTGGCGAACCACGAGCTGGCGCTGCCCGCCGTTCTCACGTTGGGACTGCCGCCGGCGATCGGGGCGATCGGGCTGGCGGCCGTATTCTCGGCCGAGGTGAGCTCGGCCGACGCCATTCTGTTCATGCTCTCCACGTCGCTTTCCGAGGACCTGTACAAGCGGTTCGTGCGCCCGGAGGCGAGCGACCGTCAGGTGCTCGTGGTGGCCCGCTGGGCGGCCGTATTCGGTGGGGGCGCGGCGGTGGCGCTGGCCCTCGGGCTTCCGTCGGTGATCGGCGCACTCAGCGTGTTCTACACCCTCCTCGGGGTGAGCCTGTTCGTGCCGCTCGTCGTGGGACTTCATTCGCGGCAACCGGGCGTGCCCGAGGCCATTGCCGCGATCGGTGCGGGGGTGGCCGTAGCCCTCGCCGCAAAACTCGCCGGGATTTCAGGTGACTTCGCCTGGTACGCCACGTGGCTGGGCATCTTCGCCTCCGCCACTGCGTTCGTGATCGTGTTCGCGGTCCGGGGCATGAGGCGTCAGTCCAGAAGCAGGGAGAATCGATCATGAAGCTCGTCCTCACGGTCCTACTACTCGCGCCGTTGGCGTGCGCCGACCAGCAACCCGCCGATGTGGATCAGATCCCGACGCCGGAAGAGCGAGCGACCCTCGTCGAGGGCCGGATCCTCACCTCCGTGCAGGTCGACGGGCGACCCGAGGCGGCATTCACGCTTCAAGAACGCATGGAGTTCTACGGTGTCCCGGGCGCGAGCGTCGCGGTCCTGAACGACGGCAAGATCGAGTGGGCGCGGGCCTACGGGGTGAGCGATGTGTCGACCGGCGAGCCGGTGGATGCGCATACGCTGTTCCAGGCAGCCTCCATGTCCAAGCCGGTGGCGGGGGTCGCCGCGTTGCAGCTGGTCGAGGAGGGACTCGTCGATCTCGACACGGACGTCAACGAGTACCTGACCTCCTGGAAGGTGCCAGCGAGCGACGCTGCGAACGGGGAGCCGGTCACACTTCGTCGCCTGCTCACGCACTCGGCCGGGCTGACGGTGCACGGATTCCCCGGCTACGCCCGCGGGGAAGACGTCGCGACGACGATCGAGGTACTCGATGGATCGGGACCCGCGAACACGGACCCGATCCGGATCGATATCGAGCCGGGCACCACGCACCGCTATTCCGGTGGCGGCTACACGGTGATGCAGCAGCTGATCGAGGACGTGCGCGGCCAGCCCTTCGCGCAGGTCATGCGGGAGTACGTGCTGGATCCGGCGGGCATGACGGAAAGCACCTATGAGCAGCCGCTTCCGGACAGCCTGTGGTCGCGGGCCACGACCGGGTACCGGCCCGGAGGCGAGCCGGTCGAGGGCGACTGGCACACGTACCCCGAGATGGCGGCCGCCGGCCTGTGGACCACGCCCACGGATCTACTGAAGTACGTGGACCAGATTCAGCGCGCCCGGGCCGGCGAAGAAGGCCTCATCCTGTCGAAGGCGATGGTGGACCAGGTGCTGATGCCGGGGGTCGGCGGTCATGGCCTGGGCCCGGCGCTGATCCAGGAGGGTGATCTGAGGTTCGGACACGGAGGAGCCAACGAGGGGTTCCGCGGCGCCTTCCAGGGATACGCCGACTCGGGTCGCGGAGTAGCCGTCCTCACGAACAGCGACACGGGCGGCGCCCTGATGGAGGAGGTCCTGCTGGGCGTGGCCGCCGTCTACGGCTGGGACGACATCGAGCCGCGCGTCATCACCGAGGTCCCGCTATCCGAGGAAGAGGCCGCGGGAATGGTGGGTGACTATCGGGTCGCGAGTCCGCCGCCCGACCTGGCGGTCCAGGTCTTCCTGGGAGATGACGGCCTGATGTTGGGCGCCAACGGTGAGCCGCCGGCCCGTCTCGTTCGAACCGGCCCGGACACCTTCGTGGCGGTCGAGGCCGACCTGGAGATCACGGTCGAGTGGGGCCCGGACGGTCGGGCGATGTGGCTGGAAGGGCAGGGCATCAGGGTGGAGCGGGTAGAGGACTAGAGATCAGTCCCGGTACGGATCGAATACGTCCGGCCCGGCCATCACGACGACGAGGGGCCGCAGGGTGTACAGGATCTCGATCGTGCTCCCCTGCGCCGCAAGGACCTCGGGCGGGCGGCGGGGCCTGCATCGAGTCCCCGCTGAATCTCTACTCTACCGGTCTACCGGTCGCTCGTGCTTGACCCAATCGACCTCCATCGTCCAGCTCTCCACCGTCATGGGCGACGGGTTGATCTTGGCGAAATTCAAGACCGCGAAGAGCGGCTCCGGAAACTGATCCCCCTGACCTTCGCTGCGGTAGATCGTCTCACCGTCGAGGAGAAACAGGAGATCGCCTCCGTCCCATTCGACGGCGTAGTCGTGGTATTCGGCCAGCGCAGCCTCCTGGACGTGCATAAGCTGCTGCCAGTCGCCTCCCCCACAGTGGCCGAGGCTCTTGATCGCCCGCGCAGCATAGTGGTCCGGCCCGCCGTCGCTGTGATGTTCGAAGACGTCGATCTCTCCCGAGCCGGTCATCGGCCAGCAGACGTCCTCGTCCTCGTCCTCGATCGGCGGCTCGTTGTTGCGCGCTCCAAGCAGCCACCACGCCGGGAACATGCCGGCCTGACCGCTGTCCGGTACGCGTAGCCGAGCCGTCCACCGGCCCTTCACGAACTCCCGGCGGTTCTTCGAGGTGATGCGTCCCGCGACATACGGCGTGGGTGGCTTCTGATTCCCGAACTTATCGAGGTTGTCGCACTCGATGGGTTCGCCGAGGTCGACGACCCGGAGCTTGAGCGTTCCGTCGCTGACCTCCCGGGTGCCGTGCAGGCCGTCCCGAACGTAGCAATGATCCTCGTCGTTGACCCACAGGATCTGGTCCTGCCAGTTCTCCGGATCGAAGCGGTCGAAGTCGTCGAAGAAGTCGACTTCCCACTCTGCGGCCATCGTGGCGGCCGCTGTCTCAACCGTCGCCTCCGATCCTTCGGGCTCCGGGTTGGCACAGGCTGCGGCCAGGCAGCACACAGCTCCCAGTAGTGGAAAGATCCCGCGAGGCTTTCTCTCGAGCATGGAGAGTCGTCTCCTCTCGTGGTATTCGTTCCCCTCCGCCGTCGTCACGACGCACGGGCTATCCCCGACCCCCGTTGCCAGTTTCCAGCAACGCACGGCCTCCCACAAGGGCTTGGCGCCAGGGGACAACGCCGCGTTGCGGGATGACAGGTGGACTGTATTTGCCGTATTGTGCGCACTGGCTATGCGGACAATAGTAGTTGAGAATTGCGGCGTATTCAAAGAACCCAACCAGAGCCAACGTCCAACGCTATGACACATTTCGAAACGGCTGCAGCAGACAGAGTTCCCCTCGGGCAGAAAGCCGCATTTGGTGCTGGACACCTGGTGCTGAACCTCCTGCCAGGGTCTCTCGGGTTCTTCATGTTCTTCCTGCTCACGGCCTTCGGCATGGATCCTTTCCTGGCAGGATTGCTTGGAGGCCTCCCACGGATTTTCGATGCCATCACCGACCCTATCATGGGTTTCATCTCGGACAACACCGTGTCCAGATGGGGCCGGCGGAGGCCCTACATTTTCGTCGGTGCGATTCTGAGTGGGATTTTCTTCGCTCTGCTGTGGCAGCTCAATGAGAACAACTCCCAGATGTTCAACTTCTGGTATTTCCTGATCTTCTCGATGGTCTTTCTGATCGGGAATACCATGTTCGCCACTCCGCTGGTCGGGCTCGGATATGAGATGACGTCCGACTACAACGAACGCACCCGCCTGATGGCGTTCTCGCAAACCATGGGGCAGATCGCGTGGATGATCGTTCCCTGGTTCTGGGTGATCATCGCAGATCCTGACATTTTTGAATCCCAGGCGGTGGGCGTTCGCCAGTTATCGGTCATTGTCGGAGCCATTTGTATCGCACTGGGGGTTCTACCGGCCATCTTCTGCAGAGGTATTGATTCGGCAAAGATGGAAAACCGGGTCAAGATCACCTGGAGTACGCTATCCAGTAACGTGTTCGATCTGTTCCGTGGCATTTCTGAGGCGATGAGGAACGTACCGTTCGTCAGACTGTGTGGGGCGACCTTCCTGGTGTTCAACGGATTTCAGGTGGTGGCGGCCTTCAGCGTCTACATCATCGTGTTCTATCTGTTTAATGGGAGTTATGAAGTTGCGGGCACGTGGCCGGCATGGTTCTCCAGCATCACGGCTGTGGTCACCGCCTTCTTCGTGATCCCCGTCATTTCCTGGATTGCGAACAAGGTAGGAAAGAGAAAGGCCTTCATCATCTCGACGGCGATATCCATTGTCGGCTATCTCCTCAAGTGGTGGGCCTTCAATCCAGACAATCCATGGTTGATGTTCATGCCCGTTCCGTTCATCGCGTTTGGATTGGGTGGGCTCTTTACGCTGATGATGAGTATGACGGCCGATGTTTGCGATCTGGATGAGTTGAGTAACGGCATGCCCAGAAAGGAAGGGACGTTTGGTGCCATCTACTGGTGGATGGTGAAGCTCGGACAGGCACTGGCGCTGGTGATGGGAGGCCTGGTGCTCAAACTGGTAGGCTTTGATGGGAATGCTGCCCAGCAGACGGCTGAAACCCTCTTGAACCTGCGCATAGCGGACATCGTGATTCCGGCAACCACGGCGTTCCTGGCGATCCTGGTAATGTGGGGCTACAGCCTGTCCGAGGAACGGGCGCGGGAAATCAAAGCTGAACTGGAAGCGCGCAGGGGAGTCCTGTAGAGAATACTTCAATCAAGACCGGACAATGTCTGCAGAAATCGTAGTCACGATCGTTGGTGCCGCGCTCATACTCGGTTCAATTGGCGACGCTCTGCTTCGTCTGAACCTGATGAACCCCACGCTGAGACTTCTCCTGGGAGGATCGGGCATCCTCCTGGTCATCTATGGCGGGTATTCATTTGGAGGCATGTATCAGCAGGGGCCCCTCGAACAGGCAGCTATCGGAAACAGACTGCAGATCGAGCCTCCGATTCATAGAGTCCAGGTGATCTCGCCCCTCGAAGGCGATTCCGTGAAGTGCCGGATCCTCACCATGGGGGTGTATCCGGAGGCGCACGACGAAGACATCTGGGTTCTGCTGAGGCCCACCGACGACAAGTACTATCCCCAATCGGACCACACGAACACCTCGTACAAGAGAGACGGTGAATGGCAGGTGATCACCCGGTTTGGCGGGGATGAAGGGGAACCGTATGACCTGATCGTCTATGAGGCCGATGCGTCAGCATCTCAGTTCTTCAGTGAGACCATTGAGAACTGGAAAGAGGTGGAACTCTATCCGGGCCTCGAGCTAGCGGAAATACCGGAAACCGCCCGGGAAGTTGACAGGATCGTCGTCTTCCTGGAAGACAGCTGCAGAGGCGTGTTCTAGCCGTCCTGAGCTGCCAACTAGAAGAACACCTCTACTCGGCCGATGTCACCGCTTCGTACCATCTCGGCATAGGGAGCGCCAATGGTGTGGCCCTCGACCCCGACGGACTCCGAGTCGGAGGGCCACAGCACGATGCGGCGAGGCTCGATCCCGTCGGCATACGTATCCAGCCGGCGTGGGTTGTGATACGTGACGTCGCAGTGCCCGAGGAACCGGAAGCTCACGATTCCCGGGTCGGTGAAGAACCAGCCCGGCAGGGCAGGGCTCAACTTCAGCTGAAGCTCACCACCGCTCACGAGGAACGGTCGCTCGCCCGCCATCATGGAGGTCCAGAGGCTCAGGAACTCGGCGGTCGAACCGCTCAATCGCGCCACGAACCCAGCTCCATGCAACGATGGATCGGGATGGGCACTGCTCGCGATGAATGAGGAATTCTCCAGGGGGCTGCGGCCATATCGAGCCGGGGGTTGAAATGGCACCAGGGCCGTCTTGAGGGCCTCATAGAACTCCTCGTAGAGCCCCGCCCGGAGAAGCTCCAGCAGATACTTGTACTCCATGTGCAGCCAGATGGACTCGTTCTCCAGCCAGCCGGGTGGGAACGCCTTGGCCCGCCCGATCTCGTGTGATTCGCTCGCCAGGGAAGCATTGACCTTGTACATGCCGAGCTCTCGGTCGAACAGCTCGCTCTCCTTCACCTGCCGATGAAGCGAGCGAGCGGACGCGGTATCCGCCTGCAACTTGAGCGCGTGGACGGGCCCTTCCAGGAATGGGGGCAGCGGGGTGACCTCGAACTGCTTCACCCACGCGTAGGGCCGGCCCTGGTCGTCTCTCTCGGGCTGACCATTCCCGTCGAGGATCTCCACGGTTTCGATCGCGCGATACTCCAGATACGTGGGTGGCACGCCGTCGCCGAGTTCCAGCGAGCGCTCGATGGCCAACGCCACCTTGGAGCGGAATTCCGTGAGGATGGCGCCCAATTCCCGGCAGGCGAACGTGTGCGTCGCGCCATCGATTCCCAGGCGGGTGTCTTCACGATACGCCTCTCGCGCGGTTGACATCCGATCCCAGCACACGAAGTCGCGGTCGGGATCCGACGAATCAGCCCATGCGGACAGCGCCTGCCGGACCTGCTCGAGGAGCCGCACTTGCTCGATCGGCAGCATCAGGTCCGCATCGAGCCGGGCATTCGTGGCGTCGATCAGGAAGGTCAGCAGCCGATGAAGCTCGTACGTCTCGCACATGGAGGAGCCGAACAACCCCGGCAGACCGTTGAGGGCGTCGTACCAGCCGGGCTTGCCTGCTTCCATCTCGATCCCCATGCCGCCCGGGTCCAGCGTGCTGAACTTGACGACGGCGAGCCCCACGAGCTTGGCGAGCACCGTGGTTCGATACACCTCGCCCCTGCCGTGCGCCGTGCGCATCAGACGGGGCTGCTCCGTGCGCGAGTCGATCATCGCCAGCTTCTCGCCGTCCGCCTCGTGAACTGCGCCGTACTGGCGCACACGGCCGTCATGGGTCCGCACGTACCGCCGCCAGCGTGGCAGCACGGCCGCCGCACTGTCGTAGAACGGCACACGCGACTCGCCCATGAGCAGCTCGATCTCCCTGTCGGGATAGACCGCGAGGTACGTGTCGATGAGGTCGAGGTTGTAGAACCAGTGATCGACCCAGTAGCCCTCCCCGAAGCTCGCCTCGACATGCTGGGTGGCCTCGCTCGACACCTTCGCGATGAACGTCTCCAGGTCCACCGTCAGCCCGATCGGGGCATTGCGGATCGACTGCACGAGTTCCCCGAGGGAGAACGGCCGCTCCAGGATGGGGCTCATCAGCTCGGGCTGCTCGACGAACTCCAGAAGCCCGGCCCGCGCCTCGGGCGGCACGGTGAGCCGACTCCCCTGCACCACGAGCGGATTGTACCCGTCCAGCTGAATCAGGCCCAGGAAGGTCAGTGCGTTGAATTCCCCCACCTTCGGGTTCAGCAGGACATCGCACCGGCGGTTCTGATTCACATCCCGGTAGTTGCCATTTCCCTGCGAGTACGGCTCGGGCGCCAGATAGAAATCGTTGTAATCACGTTCTGGATCGCCATGCTTGCGCGAGTAGACATGGTAAACGACCGGGCGTTCGGCTTCGCCCATGACGATCGGCCAGCCACCGCGCATCACGTTGTCGAGGAAGGTCTGACGGCAGTAGGCGTCGAATACCGGCAGGTCGGTTAGGGTATCGACCACGTCCGTCAGCTTCCGAACCAGCTGGCGCGCCTCCTGACGCTTCTCCTGGATGTAACTTGCCCGACCGATGCGATCGGCCATCGCATAGAGCCGCTCGTCACTGCTCGTATGCCCGATCAAGGCGTGGAGGGTGGTCGCTTCGCCGGGCCCGAGCGTCGCCGCCAATCCAAACAGGCCGGACGGCGTGCGCCCCACGGTGGTCTGGGGCTCCGAAACCAGATCCTCCAGGGCGGTCCGGGCGAAGTTGTGGGGCACGCTCAGCGAGGTGTCTTCCCCGAACACCAGCCTGGGGTCCACGATCGCCGGGAGGCGCCGCGCGGGTCCCGAATCCGCGGCAAGCGCGAGGTAGAAGTGTCCCGCCTGGAACTCCACGACCTCGGTCGTGTCTCCCGCGCTGGCCCGCAGTCGATAGAACGGGATTCCCCGGTCCAGATGGAATACCTCCATCCAGGCCTCGAGCGTGCGGTTGATGTTCTTCAGGCCCCAGTTGTCAGCGCCGAACGGGATGACTCGTGGCATGCCGTCCAGCAGCTCGAAAGCGATGGGGCGATCGCCGACATTCATGACTCGCACTTGCCGCACGAGTGCGGCGAAGTCCTCGCCCGGCACCACGAAGTAGAGCACGTTCGTCTGGATGCGACGCGACGGATTCGTGGTCTGCAGTTCCAGCTCGTTCAGGCCCACGAACATCTGAGTTGATTCATCGGACCGCCATGGCGAGAAGGGCTCGTAGAGCGACACGCCCTCGGGCCCACTGAACTTCAGGAAGGTCCGAAAACCCGTGTAGGGCGTGCTCTGGTAGGCCTTGTTCGCCGGAAAGAACTCCATGATCGGGTTGTCTTTGTTGCCGACACCGAAGCTGGTGACGGCCTGCCCCCGATTGACGTAGAAGACCCACAGCGGCGTCCCCAGAGGGCCGGCTATGCCCGGGAGGAAGCTGGAGAATGGCATACGGCTGGCGAAGCTCTCGAGGACGAATCGCTGCTGATCGTCGAATGAGGTTCCTGACATGCTCTTCTTCCCGAGTGGTTGGGGGCACAACGGAATCGTGGTCGGCGGCGAGCAATGTCGCCCGGAAAGCCGCTTCGGGGCAAGGAGCTGCGAACCGAGTCCGCCATTCGGGTCTGCCATCCGACTTGACAGATGTCTTTACCCACCCCTACTTTGTTCGGCAAGCGAACAAAGCGGGATTCTGCGGTCCGCTACGTTGCCTCGCGACGTCGGGATCCCGCACCCAACCTCGAGGCAGGCCATGACTTCGAGACTCGTTTCACGCCCCATCGGCGTCCTCACTGCGGCACTGTTCCTTGGAATCACCGGTTGCGAGCGCGACGTGACCATGCTGGAACCGGCGCCCTTCCCGACGGATTCCGAGGTGTTTCTCGACGCCTTCGGGCCCGGTGTCGACTACGACGCTTTCGGGGGATCCAAAGTCACCGCGCTGGACATCTCGTTTCTGGTGACGTACCAGGGCTCGCGCTCCCTTCAATTCACCGTGCCGAACTTCGGCGACCCGGAGGGGAGCTTCGCCGGCGGAGCCTTCACGAGTTCCGGAGGGCGCGACCTGACGGGGTACAACGCGCTGGAGTTCTGGGCCAAATCGAGCATGCCCGCGACTCTCGGCCTGGTCGGCATCGGGAACGACCTTACGGGTAGCTCTCTCTACGGAGCGCAGGTGACGGATCTTCCGCTCACCACGATCTGGGAGAGGTACGTCGTCCCGATTCCGCTTCCCGATAAGCTGGCCATGGAGCGCGGTCTGTTCGAGGTCGCCTCGGGCCCCGCGGAGGGTGCCGGGTACGAGTTGTGGTTCGATGAGGTCCAGTACGTAAACGACCCGACGATCACGAATGCACGCCCGGCGATCCGGACCCAGGACCTGTCCACGACGGTGGGCTCGACGGTCAACGTCGATGGAACGGTCGTGACGTACGACGTCGATGGCCGTGAGGTGACGGTCCAGGCTAGCCCGTACTACTTCACGTTCGGCTCTTCCGACGCTTCCGTAGCCACGGTCGCCGAGGACGGGACGATCACCGTCGTAGGAACCGGGACGGCCACCATCACTGCCACGCTCGGCTCGGTGGCCGCCGACGGAGCCGTCACCGTCACCGCGGTCGAGGGGCCCTCGAGCGCCGCGCCGACGCCGACCCGACCCGCCGAGAACGTGATCTCGCTGTTCAGCAACGCGTACACCAACGTGTTCGTGGACCGGTGGGCGGCAGACTTCGACCCGGCGACGGTCGAAGACGTGGTGATCGATGGCAGCGACACGAAGCTGTACACGAACCTGGGTTTCGCGGTGGTGGAGTTCACCTCCGAGCCGATCGACGCGACGGCGATGACGGGCTTCCACATGGACGTGTGGACGTTCGATTCCTCCGACTTCAGGATCAAGCTGGTGGACTTCGGACCGGATGGAGAGTTCGGTGGTGGAGACGACAGCGAGCATGAGGTCGTCCTCAGCGAGGCGACAACGCCGGCGATGACGACGGGGGCGTGGAGCGTCCTCGACATCCCGTTATCGGATTTCGTCGGTCTCACGGGCCGGACCAACCTGGCGCAGCTGATCATCTCGGGCGCCAGCCCGACGGTGTACGTGGACAACGTCTACTTCTATGCGGAGGACGGCGGGGGCGATCCGACGGAGCCCGCGGTGGCGGCGCCGACGCCGACGGTGCCGGAGGCGGACGTGATCTCGATGTTCAGCAACGCGTACACGGACGTGCTGGTGGACACGTGGTCGGTGGACTTTGACCAGGCGGACGTGGAGGACGTGCAGGTCCAGGGAGACGACACGAAGCTGTACACGAACCTGGTCTTCTCGATCGCCGAGGCGACGACGCAGCCGATCGACGCGACGGCGATGACGAACTTCCACATGGACATCTGGACGCCGGACCCGACGGGGGCGCCGGCCGTGTTCAAGATCAAGCTGGTGGACTTCGGAGCGGACGGCGAGTTCGGTGGCGGGGACGACAGCGAGGCCGAGGTGACGTTCGACGCGACGACGACGCCGGCGCTGGGGACGGGTGCCTGGGTGAGCTTTGACATCCCGATGGCGGACTTCACGACTCTGGCGGCGAGAGCCAGCATTGCGCAGCTGATCCTGTCGGGTGACCCGAAC
>Ga0316187_10003941_pt1 | contig 12866 bp, 2 predicted proteins | sample CroRivburrow1_MG_FD_204927 | JGI IMG/M metagenome (GOLD analysis project Ga0316187, IMG submission 204927) | Coastal sediment microbial communities from Maine, United States - Cross River worm burrow 1 | ecosystem: Environmental > Aquatic > Marine > Coastal > Sediment | place: USA: Maine...
ATCTGCTCGTAGATGGGGAACAGAAAGGCGGTGCCTGCTGCTTCATCGATTTCGAAGCCGAACCTGGGATCCCGGGTGGTGCCGTCAAAATAGGACAGCCCGATATCCCAGTTGCCGATCATGTGCGACCAGCGCAGCGCCAGATCGACGTGCTCATCCCCGGCATCCGATTCGAACACCGCGGCATCCCCGTTCACCGGCGGGTGAACGCGGGGCCTGCCCTCCGGACCGGGGTAGGTTTGCTCCCGAAAACCGGGGAGTACAAACAAGTTGAGGGTTCCCCAGTCGCGAATGAGAGAAAGGTTCACCATCGGCTGCCCCAGCTTGTCCTCGCCGTCGATGTTCTCGACCACGTCGGTCTGGTTGATGATGTCGACCAGGTGCACCGATTCGGCCACGCCCCAGAACACGATGTCCGCGCCGACGCGGAGTTCCCAGTCCGACCCGACGTGCTGCCACTTGAATTCCTGGATGTCGAAGTGGGTGCGCTCGTCGTCGCGCTGATCCCAGCGCCCGAACAAAATGGCATTGAACGAATCCCGCCCGCCGTTCCACTCCCGGTACGCCTCGGGGCGCGCAGCGATGGACACATCACTGCTCGACTGGTAGGGGTCGAGCGGTTCTTCCCAAAAATACCGGGCCTGCCCGGAAACGTAGCCTGAAAACAGCCACGTCTGCTGCTCCGCCAGAGTCGATAAAGGCAGGCTCGCCGCCGCCAACCCTGTCAGCAACCGTACGACCAACCGGGCCGCGATACGGACCGGGACTCCCAACGGTTTGCGAACTATCCGGTTCACCGGGCCCTTTTCAGGCTGTTCCTGTCGAAATCCCGGTCCGTGTACCCATTGCGGAACTGGAAATCACTCCAGGTCAGGGTAGTGCTCTTGCCGGTCAGATGGTTTTCCATGTCCATGCGCTGGGCCCGCCAGTACTGGTCCAGGTACTGCTTGTACTCGCTCGCCAGCAGCGTCTTCAGCAGCGCCCCCTTGCGATCGTAATAGTCGACCTTGAGCACCCGGTAGTGCTCCTTGTCGAGCCACGCCTCCTGGCGGGTGTAGCCGGAGTGCTTGTATTGCGGGATGCGCTCGATGACGAATGCCTCCTGGCCGTCGAAGGTCTCGTCGCGCAGCCATTTGTAACTGTATTTGTCGACTTCCTGGGAGCTGATGTCCTCGTAGGCGAATTCACTGCCCATGAACGGTCCGGACTTGTTGGCGGAGGCGATCCGCTTCACCCGCTTCAGCGCGGGCAGGTACAGCCACTGGTCGTCCGGCTCCGTCGCGTGGGTGAAGCTCAGGAACGCGGTGTTCTTGACGTCGGCCGGATGGTCGAAGATGGTCAGCGATTTGTCACCGTCTCCGGTCACCTCGAGTGCACGGCTCCGGATCTTGCGCGTGCTGGTGTCACCCTGGCGGTTGCGCAGGATCATTTCCATCGACGCCTGACTGTCCTGCCAGCCGAGGTCACGCCGGTCCGCCTCGACCGCAATTGCAAGCCCCTTCTCCTCCGCCGTCTCGGCAATAAGCTCAAGCGGAAACAGGCTCAGCAGCACGATCGATATCAGCAGTTTGTTCACTATTGTTTTCCTCGAGGTTCATCAGCAGCGGACGCAGAGACAGAAGACCTGCCGTCAGGGCCGGCCCGTTCATAATCCACGTGCGGGGCCCTACCCTCGCGTTGAGCCTGAATCTGCTTCATTTCATGAGCCCGTGCACTATCAGGTCGGCCACCATCACCGCCTTTTGCTCGAAAACCTCCAGGGGGTACAGACTCATCATATTCGGATAGTCGAACAGGAACGTCGCCGCCATCACCGACTCTGCGGTCGCCCGGCTGTCCTCCACCGCAAATTCGCCCCGGGCCACGCCCTCGTCGATGATCTGTTTCAGCAGCCCCCGGGTTTGTGCCATATACTGGCTCACGAGATCCGGCCGGGCCCCCGTAATCGCGTCCACCAGTTCGCTCATGTGGGGCTGGGAGGACCATTCGTTGTGGGTGTAGCGAAGGTTGGCGAGGATGAACTGACGGATCTTGCCAGGAGCGGAGTATTCAGGATTATCCACAACCTCCTTGAGCGCGGTTGCCTTTTCTCCCAGGCACCGGCGCGTCATGGCGGCGCCGATGTCGTGCTTGTTCTCGAAATACCGATAGAGATTCGCCGCCGACATGCCGCAATCCCTGGCAATCTCGGCCATCGTGGTCTTACCGAATCCGTAGCGCGTAAAACGCTCGCGGGCCGCGTCGAGTATCTGGCTACGGACCAGGGCCTGATCTTGTTGTACCTGTGGCATCGTTATTGAACCATAGCAGGTGAATAATGAATATTCAAGAATTAATTCATTTATCAATATACATTTTTCACTGTTCAGCCTATCGCAGCACTGAATTGATCGATGCCGCGCAAATTTGAAACCGTCCCCTGCGTGCACCCGACGGTGAACGCAGGGGACGGGACATACGATGTATAATGACGGTCGCATCATCCTGAAATTGCCTTGTCTGCCTCAACCCCGCCGAAAATCCTGGTTTGAATTCGTCGACTGAACAATTTCCGTTATCCCCCATGCAAAAAGGGATTCTCGCCGACTGTCTTGCATCCGTGAAATCCGGCGCCTACATCCAGCAATTACAGGCAACCCTGGCGGAGCCCCTCGACCGTGAACGATTCATATTTGCCTGGGGGCAACTGACCGCACAGCAACCGGCACTGAGAACCGTGTTCGACACCGGCGGCGACGTGCCGGCCCAAAAGATCTGTGACTCCATTGCGCCGGATATCGAGTTCGTTGACTGGCAAGGGATTCCCCAAACGTCGCTTGACGGGTTACTGGACGGTTTCCTGAAAGCTGACCGCCGGCGTGGTTTCGATCTGTCCAGGCCACCATTGTTCAGGGTCACGGTTTTTCTGCTTGGCGACCAGAGGTTTCAATTCGTCTGGACTTCCCACCACCTGTTGTTCGACGGCCGCAGCCGCTACCGACTGCTGCTGGATTTCTTCGACCTTTACAGCGGGCACCGCGGGCCAGGCCACTTCGATCCAACTCGATCCTACGGTCATTTTGTGCATCGCTGCCGCGACTACGATGCGGATGCGGCGATGCGCTTCTGGCGCGGTGCCTGGCCTCTGGATGCCGATAACGCCTCTTTGATCGAACAGTTCACGAGCTGTGTATCGCACCGGAAGCCGGGCCATGGCGTGTTGAAGCACCGGCTGCAGCGTCACCTCACCCGTTCGATCTCGGGTTTGTCGCGTCAGCCCGCCCTGGGGCAAAGCACGCTGTTTCACGCGGCGTGGGCGTGTCTTTCTCATCGCTACACCGGGTCGGAATGGACCGTATTCGGCGTCACCCGATCCTGCCGAGGCCCGGAGGCGGATGATGATGATATTGTGGGAATGTGTGTTAACACCGTTCCACTGGCGGTTCGAATCGACCCCGATGACACTGCCGCATCCCTGCTCCAGCGTACCCGACAATGCTGGCGGGCGCTCAACGCCCACGAAACAAATTCAGTGGTGGATATCGGACGCTGGCGGGGCTGCCGGCAGGGGCTGTTCGACGTTATTCTGAATTTTGAATCTTATGAACTGAACGACAGGCTCCGGACCCTGGGCCCTGAATGGGAAAACCGGAAATTCAGGCTCCATGGGATCACCAACCTGCCACTGGTCCTCTCGATTTACGCAGGCGAACGCTATGAGCTCGAGTTGGTCTATGACCACTCGGTGCTGGATGACGTCATGGCCGGGGCGATCCTCGAACAGTATGTCACCGTGTTGTCCGGGCTCGCCCAGTCCGGCACGGAGCAGATTTCGGATATCCGCCTGGTTTCCGATAAATCATTCGAAAAACTTACGACCATCGCCGGCCAAATCGATGACCCGGTCAAAAAGTCCGTTGTCGAATGTTTCCAGGACGTGGTCCGGTCGTCTCCGGACTCGATCGCACTGAACCACGGCCGCGGCGCCGTAACCTACACCGGACTCGATCAGATATCCGACCGGGTCGCCGCAGCACTGGCTGGACAGGGCGTGAGTCCGGGCATGCGGGTGGGCGTATTGCAGCACCGCGGCTTCGACATGGTGGCGACATTGCTGGGGATCCTGAAAGCGGGCGCCGTGTACGTGCCAGTAGACCCCGGTTTTCCGATTGAACGGACCCGGTTCATCCTGCGCGACGCCGGGATACAGGTGATGGTGACGAGCCGGGAGCACGAAGAGATCGCACGCGCGCTCGACGTTACGGCCCTGGTCGCCGAGTCGCTGCAGGACACAAAAGAGCCCATGCGGCAATTGACCTTGCCGTCCCCGGACCCCTCGGCGCCGGCCTACGTCATGTACACGTCGGGTTCGACCGGTGAACCAAAGGGGACCGTCGTACCCCATCGCGGTATTGTGCGGCTGGTGCGTGAGACCGATTATCTCCCGTTCGGACCCGACCGGGTGTTTTGTCTTCATTCATCCATGGTATTCGATGCCTCGACGTTCGAACTCTGGGGCGCGCTGCTGAATGGATCACGCTGCGTGGTTCTGGAGAGCGACGATACCGAACTCGGAGCCTTGGGTGACGCCATCGACTCGCACGGCGTGGATTGTCTGTGGCTCACGTCATCGCTGTTCAACCTCATCGTGGACGAGTGCATCGGGATCCTGCGCGGTGTCGGGTATCTGCTGGTGGGCGGCGAAGAGCTTTCGGTTCCGCACGTCGTGCGCGCGCTGGATTTACTCCCCGGCACACAGCTGATCAATGGCTACGGACCGACCGAGAATACCACCTTCACCTGTACCTGGCGGATTCCGCGCAATCTCGACAGCGAAATCCGTCATATCCCGATCGGAAGCCCAATAAAGAACACCTATGTGTACATCCTGGACCACGCAGGCCAACCTGTCCCCGTCGGATGCCCGGGAGAACTGGTCATTGGCGGCGAGGGGCTGGCACTTGGATATCTCAATCGGGCCGGAATGACGTCCGGGAAGTTCGTCGAAGACCCCTATCGGACCCGAAACGATGCGCGCGTGTACCTGTCGGGAGACCGGTGTCGATGGCTCGACAGTGGCGAGATCGAGTTTCTGGGCCGAACGGATGATCAACACAAGGTGCGCGGGTTCCGCGTTGAACCCGGTGAAACAACGGCCATACTGACCAGCCATCCGTCCGTCTCAGCCGCCATAACGATGGTGGTGACTCGTCACGACAATGACAAGCAGCTGGAGTCCTGGGTAGTACCCGCCGCACCGGCCGCAGTGAGTGCCAGGGAATTGAGATCGTTTCTTGCCGGCAGGCTCCCCTATTTCAACGTTCCATGGCGCGTCAATGTCATCGACCGGCTGCCGCTGACGAACAGCGGAAAGATCGACCGGGACAAACTGATCTCCAGCCCACCGACCGAAACTCAGAGTGTCAACCCGGCGCCGGCATTACTCATCGACGAGTTGTGCCAGATGCGGAATGATGTCCTGGGCATCGACGGCGCCGGACCCGTTGCCGACTTCTTCGAACTGGGTGGAGACTCCCTGTCGGGCATGCGGTTCCTGCGCCGCGTCGAGGACAAGTTCGACACCCGACTTTCATTCGCGGAATTTCTCGGCAAGCCGACCATTGATTCGGTTGCCAACATGCTGCAGGCTGCTGACGCAGGGATCACCGCTCGCAAGGTTACCGGACCTGTTCCTGAGGAACCCGGTAAAGCGTCTACCCCCGGCAACGGGTTCACAAGGGATGACAGCAATCGGAACGAGCGCCTGACATTCGCGCAGTCACGCCTCTGGTTCCTGGACCAGCTCGAACCCGGATCCGATGCCTACCTGGTCCGGCGCGTTTGGCGCATCAGCGGTCGGCTGAATACCGGTGCGCTTGGCGCCGCGCTGCGACATTTGGTGGAGCGCCACCAGATCCTGCGGCTTTGTGTACGCGAGCAGGACGGCGAACCGTATCAGGCGCAACTGCCACTCTTCGATCCGCTGACCGTGATGGAGACCACGACCGACGACCCTGATGCTGCGATCCGCAGGCTGCAGCACGAGCTGACCCGACCAATGGCACTGGACCGTGGCCCCCTGTTTCGCGCAGTCCTTGTCAAGGTTGGGGAAGAAGACCATCAACTCGGCGTCGTCATGCACCACATCGTTACCGATGCCTGGTCGCTGAATATCCTGTGGCGAGAATTATCGGATCTCTACTCGGGCATCGACCGCGGGGTGCGAGTCGATCTCGATCCGCTGCCGACAGACTTTCGGGGGTTCGTCGACTGGCAGCGCCGGGCGACAGCGCAATCGTCGATGCAGGATCAGTTGGCGTACTGGAAACGCAAGCTGTCCGGATTCGAGGCGCTGGACCTGCCGATCGAACGGACGCGACCCGCTGCGCCCGATCACAGGGGCCGCCGGTATACCTTCTACCTGGACGAGGTAGTGACCCGGAAGCTTGACGCGTTAGCGAGAAATTCCGGCGCCACCCTGTACATGGTATTCCTGGCCGCGCTCAAGTGCCTGCTTGGCCGTTACTGCGGGCAGACCGATATTGTTGTGGGTTCCGTGATTTCGAATCGGCCGCATGCCCGGTTCGAAACGATCGTCGGATTCCTCACCAACACCCTGGTGCTTCGATCACATATAGACACGACGCGTGCTTTTTCGGCACTGCTATCCGAGGTCAGGTCCACGTGTCTCGAGGCCTACGCCAACCAGGACTTTCCCTTCGAAAAACTGGTGGAAGAACTCAAACCCCCGCGGGGCGCCGGCCGCCACCCATTTTTCGACGTGATGTTCGTGATGAACAATATCGCCCCGGAATCACTGCGTCTGGGCAGCACCGAAGCGACCCTTGCAGACCTGCCGACGCAAAATACCAAGTTCGACCTCACGGTTACCGTAAACAACACGCCGGGTCGATTTGAGATCTGCCTGGACTACCGCACGGCACTTTTCGATGAAAATAAAATACGCCAGATCGGGCGACACTATGGCCGGATCCTGGAGTCCGTAGCCGAGACACCTCACCTGCCCGCTATCGCCCTGCCGATGTTGAGTGAAGCGGAATGCAAGCTGCAATTACACGATTGGACACAAACCCGGTTCGATATACCCGAGGGCGCAACCATTCACGGGCTGTTCGAATCATGCGCAAGGGATTTTTCGAGTCGCATCGCGCTGCAGTCGGGATCGGAACAGTTGACATACCGGGCGCTCGATATACGCGCCAATCAATTCGCACGCTATCTTATGCAGGTGGGAGTCACGCCCGGCAGCCACGTCGGTCTTCTGCTGGAACGGAGCATGGACTGCGTCGTCGCTGTGCTGGGAATTCTGAAGAGCGGGTCGGCATTTGTCCCAATGGACATCGACTGGCCGGACTCCCGTTTGGCGTACATGATGGAGAATTCCACCATTTCGTACACCGTGACCCGCGGCCGCTACACCCGCAATCGCTCTACTTTGCCCTGCGAGTACGTTCTGCTGGACGAACTTAATTCCGGGTCCGTCGACCTGGACGAAGCGGCACTGGACCTAGAGGTCGATTGGCGCGGTCTCGCCTATATCCTCTACACCTCGGGGTCGACCGGCCAACCCAAAGGGGTGCAGGCAGAGCATCGCTCTGTGGTGAACTACGCGCTTTCCGCACTCAGACGCATGAACCTGTCCGGGATGACAAGCTACGCGCTGGTGCAGCCACTCACGGCGGATTCCAGCGGGACCAGCCTGTATTGCGCCCTGCTCTCCGGTGCGACGCTGCACGTCATGTCCGTCGAGGAATCCCTGGACGGGGTGTGGCTCGGCAACTACCTGGACGAATTCGACATCGATGTACTCAAGATACTGCCCTCCCACTTCGAAGCCCTGCAGTCGCCGGACCGGATCTCGGTCATGCCCCGCAAGCGCCTCGTATTCGGGGGGGAGATGGCCCGTCCCGGTCTGGCAAAAGACATCCTGACTGCCTTCCCCGAAACCCATGTGTACAACCACTACGGTCCTACCGAGACCACCATCGCGGTTTCATCCTGCCGGCTGATGCTGCACGACCTGGAAAGGGAGCAACGTTACCTTCCCGTCGGACAACCATTCGGGAATTGCAGGACCTATGTCCTGGACGATCGGATGCAGCCAGTCCCCCTCGGTGTGCGCGGCGAAGTCTATGTGGGCGGTATCTGTCTGGCGCGGGGCTACCAGGGCCGCAGCGACCTGACCGCTCGATCGTTTGTAGACGACCCCCACGGAGAACCGGGCGAGCGGCTCTACAGGACCGGAGATATTGGAACCCTGGAATCGGATGGGAAACTGAGGATCGTGGGGCGTGCCGACAACCAGATCAAGATCCTCGGCTACCGCGTTGAGCCCGGTGAAGTCAATGGCGCGCTCGGAGAGTGTCCCGGCGTGGATGAATCCGTGGTGGTACTCATTGAAACCCGCAAAGGCCGGGGGGAACTCGCCGCGATCTACGTCAGCAAGTCCGGCCTTGCTCCCCATGCGCTGGAAAAACATGCCCGGGCGCTGCTGCCGGAATTCATGGTGCCGCGTCGGTTCGTGCGAAAAGAGAGGATACCGCGGCTCGCCATGGGCAAGGCTGATCTGGTTTCGTTGAAAGAGCTGTTCAGGCACGAACCTGCCACCGTCGAAGAAAATCATCCAACCCACGATCTCGAACACAGGGTCATGACAATCTGGCGGGACATACTCGGGCTGGACAACCTGCGACGGGACGACAACTTTTTCGAAGTCGGTGGCCACTCTCTGCTGGCTGCGCAGCTGATCTCGCGGCTGTCTCACGAACTGGACCGGCAGGTGCCCCTGCGTTACCTGTTCGATCAGCCGAGCGTGGCCGGTCTCAGCGACCGGTTGTTGAGTAAGGATGGCGGCACGCCAAAAGACGAGGTGGTGAAGGTCAGGACGCAATCCAGGACGAAACGCGTGCCGCTGTCGTACGCGCAGCAGCGGATCTGGTTCATGAACCAGTTTGATGGAGGCAGCCATTTCTACAACATGCACCGCACCTGGCGCATTCGTGGCAAGGTCAATACTCGTGCGCTGGAATCTGCATTCGTCGAGATCGTCAACCGCCACGAGGCGCTGCGCACCATCTTCATCGAAAGCGATGGCGCATTGCATCAATCCGTCCGGCCGCCGGGAAAATTTCAACTGAATCTTTTCAATACGAATGACAACGGTAACGACCTGGCACTGCAAATGCGAAGGGAGATCGAAAAGCCAATCGACCTCACCCGGGACCTCCTGATCCGCCCTGCTTTGTTTACCTGCCCGGATGGATCGCATGTACTGCTGATCATTGTTCATCACATCGCCAGCGACGCCTGGTCCATGTCCGTGCTGAGCGATGAACTGGGCCGGCTCTACAATGCCATTGTCGGCCGGAGGCTGCCGGACCTGCTGCCGCTGCCGCTGCAGTATGCCGATTACTCGCTCTGGCAACGATCCTGGCTTGAAGAGAGCGAGATGCAGCGCCAGCTGGATTACTGGCGTACCCGGCTCGACGGCCTGGAGAGACCGGAGCTTCCTCTGGATCATCCGCGGCGCCAGACTCCCTCATACTCGGGTGGACGGGGTATGGTCAGACTTTCCGCGGAAACCACCGATGCACTGCGTCGCCTGGCGTCGGACAACGACGCAACCCTGTTCATGGTTCTGCTTTGCGCGTTCAAGATACTGTTGTACCGATATTCCGGGCATGGCGACATTACGGTCGGCACGCCCATCGCAAACCGACATCATCGCGAGGTCGAGTCACTCATCGGGTTCTTTTCGAACACCCTTATATTCCGCGACCGGCTGGCAGGACGCGAATCATTCTCGGAACTGCTGGGACGCATAAGGCAGACCTGCCTCGAGGCATACGAACACCAGGATCTGCCGTTCGACCGGCTTGTCGAGGAAATCCAGCCGGATCGTGATCCCGGACGGCACCCGCTGTTCGATGCACTGATCCTTATGCACAACGTACCGGACGAAGTCCTCGACCTTAAAGACCTTGAAGTCGACAGGATGGATTTCCACGTGGGGGTCGCCAACTTCGACCTGCTCTTCTTGCCCATCGAGCGTAACGATAGGCTGGAGCTGGTATTTTCTTACCGGAAGCAGTTGTTCGAGCACGGCACCATCACCCGGATGATTGGCCACATGCAGCGGATCCTGATGCACGCAGCCCGCGACCCCTCGATCGTGATTTCGACGCTGCCGATTTCAAGCCCGGAAGAAAACCAGAAGCTACTTACGGAATTCAGCGGACCGTCGGTGGCAATCCGTCGAGACCGCAGCATCCTGACCCTGCTGGAAACTACAGCGGATACCTTCTCAGCGGCCCCCGCACTGGCGTGTGGCCGGGTATCCGTGTCCTATCGCGAGCTTGACCAGAGTGCCAACAGGCTGGCGAACCATCTGATACGGGGCGGCCTGGAACCGGGCGACCGGGTCGGGGTGATGCTGGAGCGTGGATTCGACAGCATCGTCGCCTTGCTTGCAACCCTCAAAGCCGGCGGAGCATATGTGCCCCTGGACATCCATTCGCCTCAGGACCGCCTGAGTTTGATGGCGGACATCGCATCGGCAGGGGTGCTGATTACCGACAGCGAAAACGTGCAGAATCGAATTCAGGCGGATCGCATCGTGGACCTCGCTGCAGAACGCGGCACCATCGAGCAGCAGTCTGCATCGAACCCGGCCGTCCGAGTCGATCCCGACTCCGCGGCCTATATCATGTTTACTTCGGGTTCGACCGGGACCCCCAAAGCCTGTGTAAATATCCATTCCGCGCTGCTCAACCTGATCGGGTGGCAGTCGGCTGATCGCAGACTGTCAACGAGGGCCCGGACGCTCCAGTATTGTTCCCTGAGTTTTGACGTCAGTCTGCAGGAGATACTCGGATGCCTCACCACCGGCGGAACTCTGGTTATCGTCGATGAACAGATCCGGCGGGACCCCCTGCTTCTGGCGCGACACATAGCCGACAACTCGGTTGAACGCCTGTTCATTACCAGCGTTGCACTCAACGACCTGCTTGAGTGCATCCCGAAATCGACAACCGGGGATACGTTGCGTGACATTGTATCCACCGGCGATCAGTTGCGAATTTCGCCAGCGGTGCGGGAATACTTCCTGCGGAACAGCGAGTGCCGGCTGCACAACCACTACGGACCCGTGGAAACGCACGTCGGGACCGCCGTGACGCTGGACAATGACCCGGCTGGCTGGCCTGATCTGCCACCCATCGGCAAGCCGATAAATAACAACCGGATATTTGTCATAGATAGCGACATGCAGTTGGCTCCGATCTCGGCACCGGGAGAGATCTGCATCGCCGGCCCCGGCGTCGCCGGGGGATACCTCAATGACGATCCGGCTGCGCTGAGCCCCTTTACGATGCTCAGCCTCGAGAACGAGGACATACCGGTTTACCGAACCGGCGATTTCGGCCGGTACCTGATCGACGGCAATATAGAGTTCCTCGGGCGCAGCAGCGATCAGGTAAAGATCCGCGGCTACAGGGTTGCACCCGCCGAAATCGAGTCAACGCTGGTACGGCACGGCGCGGTAAGGAACGCCGCCGTGCTGGTGTTCCGTGACGGACCAGCCGATACGCCATACCTGGCGGCTTATGTGGTCGCCGACCGGGAAACCGACATCACACAGCTGCGAACGTACCTCAGCGGCCTGCTGCCGGAATACATGATCCCCGCAGCCATCGTCCAGGTAGATGCGTTGCCTAATAATTCGCGCGGCAAGGTAGACCGTAACGCGCTGCCAAAGCCCGACATTCGGAGTGGGAACCGTTCCGCCACACCACCCCGCAGTGATATCGAAAGCAGACTGCTGGATCTTTGGGTCGATGTGCTGCCGTTAGAGCACGCCGGCATACACGACAGCTTCTTCGATCTTGGTGGACATTCTCTGCTGGCGGCAACGCTGATGATGAGGCTGAACCACGAATTCAAGGTGTCGATGACGACGGCGGCACTTTTCTATTCGCCTTCCGTCGCCCTCCTTGCCAGAGCCATCGAGAAGCATCGGCATGACGAGGCTGCCGCCGACGCGATGGCATCGGCGGCAACGTTCCCGGTCGCACCGGTCCGGACGGAAGACGGGCCCAGTGAACCTGGCGGCTCGGCGGACACGACCCCTGAATTCTTCGATCGGCCCCTGGAGGTGCTGATCCTGAACGGCGAACTGGCACGGGTCGACGCCGCGTCGATCGGCTATGTGCCGGAACAAGTCCTGGCGCGGTCAGGAGGCGACCGTGGAGCCGCCACCGACGTCTGGTGCCAGAGTAAGACCGTTGTGCGTGCAATCACTTCCTCGGTCATGGGCCGAATCGCTGCCATAGCGATACCCATGGTCCAGGCCGAGCTCTACGAAAACCCCGGTGGACTCGTCACAGAACTGGTCAAAGCGCACGATCTCGCCGAATCCGTTGGTGCCGGCGCGATCTCATTAACGGGCGTGCTGCCGTCCACAACGGACTACGGGCTGGCCCTGACCCGGGCGCTATCCGATAAAGGATCCACCCTGAAAGTTACGACAGGGCATGACATCACGTCATCTTCCATCGTGTTGTCGATCGAGCGGATGCTTGCGCTCTGTGGACGCAGCGGAGAGGTCGAATCGGTGGGCTTTCTCGGCCTTGGAGCTATCGGGCAACGAGCCCTCAGGCTGATGCTTCACGTGCTCCCCCACCCTCGGAAGTTGTTGCTGTGTGACCTGTACAGCCGGGTGAGCAGTCTCGAACGGCTGGCGGACGAGATTCTGGAACTTGGATACCGCGGCGAACTTCGCGTCGCACCCACGCGCAATGCCATACCGCAGGAGTTCTACACCTGCAGTCTGATCGTGGGCGCCACCAATGTGCCGGACGTTCTCGATA
>Ga0316187_10003942_pt1 | contig 12862 bp, 12 predicted proteins | sample CroRivburrow1_MG_FD_204927 | JGI IMG/M metagenome (GOLD analysis project Ga0316187, IMG submission 204927) | Coastal sediment microbial communities from Maine, United States - Cross River worm burrow 1 | ecosystem: Environmental > Aquatic > Marine > Coastal > Sediment | place: USA: Maine...
AATTGATGATTTTAGCGAATAAGATGACTTTAGTGAGAAATATGGCTTTAGTAAGTGAGAAGAAAACACACATTATTTGCGCCAATTATATAACAACCATAAACGAGAGGGCGTAATGCCGCAGTTAATATTTTTACCCCATGTTGAAATTTGTCCGGACGGGGCAGTGATTGAAGCAGATCCTGGTATCACAATTTGTGACGCCGCTTTGAAAAATGGCATTGAGATAGAGCATGCGTGCGAAAAATCATGTGCGTGCACAACCTGTCATGTGATTATTCGAGAGGGATTTGATTCCTTAGAAGAAGCGACAGAAGAAGAAGAGGACCTTCTAGACAAGGCCTGGGGTTTAGAACCTGATTCACGCTTGAGTTGCCAGTCACTTGTCGCTGAAAATGATTTAGTGATAGAAATACCAAAATACACCATAAATATGGTATCAGAAAATCACTAACCACATTGGCTGAGGTGAACTTATGTCACTAAAATGGACAGATACGTTGGAAATTGCCATCGCTCTTGATGAAGCTCACCCTAATGTCGACCCCCTTACAATTAGATTTACCGATCTAATGGGATGGTGTATTGAGTTGGAAGAGTTTGATGACGATCCCGAGCATTGTGGTGAAAAGATCTTGGAAGCGATTCAAATGGCCTGGATTAGTGAAAAAGACTAAGGAATACCGACTGCTTTTTAAAAGGCATCTAGACTGATTTGTCTAGATTGACGGTGAAACTGAATAAGGGCGCACAGTTTATAAAACGACACAGCTTGTGAATAACTAAGTCATGATCTACGCTTCAATAAGGTAGAAAAAGCTACAAATTGGAGTGTCCATATGTCGCAAGATTTAGAAGATAAAGTCGTTAAAGAGCTATTAGATGAACTTGAATCCGAACAAATGGTGTTACCCAGTTTACCTGAGGTTGCGCTCAAGGTAAGGGATGTTCTGGAGTCAGATGATGTTTCCACAACGGAACTAGCCTCTGTAATTAGTACCGACGCAGCCCTAACCGCACGCTTAATCCAAGTTGCCAACAGTCCCTTAATGCGCAGCCAGCGTAAGATTGACAGCATAGATACTGCAGTTACCCGAATGGGTAATAATATGGTTAAAAACGTTGTCAATGGCCTCATCGTAAAGCAAATATTCCAACCGACCACAGAAATTTCCGACAAAAAATTTCGCGAGTTTTGGCAACACAGTACTGAGGTAGCGGCCATAAGTCACGCCCTTGCCGGACTCGTAAGATTAAAACCGGATCAGGCTATGTTAGCCGGTCTTATCCATGACATAGGGGCTCTGCCAATTATTAAACACGCAGAGGATATTCCGCAGTTGTTAGACGATGAGGCCTTATTAGACAACATTATTGCGCGCGCCCATACGCAAATCGGGAAAGCGATGTTGAGCAAATGGGAATTTCCAGAAGAGCTAATTGCCGTTGCTGAACAACACGAGGATTTGCAACGAAATCATGAGGGTGCGGCGGATTATGTTGATCTAATTGTTGTTGCGAACTTACAAAGCTATATAGGCACGGAGCATCGTTTGGCCGCTGCGGCATTTAGTGAGGTCCCCGCTTTTGCGAAACTTGGTTTGGATGCAGAAGTGAGTGTAGTAGATATGGAAGACAAAGGTGACAGTATCAAGGATGTTCAGGCAGCATTAATGGGATAAATATCAGTTAGATATAATTGACACAGGTGCTGCGCTGCAGACAACACGATTGGATTTCCGAAATCTACGGCGAAAACTTTCACAGTCTCGTCGCCAAATTAACCTAGCTTAATTCATACTAGGTAGGTCAAGCAAAATCGGTGTATAATTCACCGTTGGCATTAGTAAGAATTCATGCCAAAGAAATCGTTATACCCGTATAATTATTATTTATAAGAAAAATATTGGAGTAATTGGATGCCCATAGAACGCACGTTTTCTATCATAAAACCTGACGCCGTCGCAAAGAATGTTATTGGTAAAATCTATAATCGCTTTGAAGAAGCTGGTTTGCGCATTGTCGCCTCGAAGATGTTACATATGACTCGTGAGCAGGCTGAAGGTTTTTACGCTGTGCACAAAGAACGTCCTTTTTTCAAGGACTTAGTTGAGTTTATGATATCCGGACCAGTAATGGTACAGGCGCTGGAAGGTGAAAATGCTATCGCGAAAAACAGAGAAGTGATGGGTGCAACCAATCCAGCTGAAGCAGATAAAGGCACAATTCGTGCGGATTTTGCTTCTTCTATTGACGAAAATGCAGTACACGGTTCCGATGCGCCTGAAACTGCAAAAATAGAAATAGACTATTTTTTCACCTCAGAAGAAATCTGTGAACGTACACGCTAAGATAAATTAAGTGAATGTCAAAACAGAATAATGATGAAGAGTGCAACAAAAATTAATCTACTAGACATGACGCGTAGCGATATGGAAGGTTTTTTTGCGCAGTTGGGCGAAAAACCTTTTAGATCGTCGCAAGTCATTCAGTGGCTACATCAGTATGGTGTGCAAGATTTCAATGAGATGACAAACTTGAGTAAGTCTCTGCGTAGTCAGCTTGAAGACGTATCAGAAATAGGCTTACCAGAGATTGTTCACGAGCATCGATCTGAAGATGGAACATATAAATGGGTGCTGAAACTTAAGTGTGGCAATAATATCGAGACAGTGTTTATACCTGAATCAGGTCGCGGCACTTTATGTATTTCCAGTCAGGTAGGTTGTGCGTTGAATTGTTCTTTTTGTTCGACTGCACAACAGGGTTTTAACCGTAATCTGAGTGTTGCAGAAATCATAGGGCAAATTGCTATTGCCAACAAAGCACTCGGCTATGATCGAAAACAACCACGCATAATCTCAAATATCGTGTTAATGGGTATGGGTGAGCCCTTGCTTAATTACGACAATGTCGTTAAGGCCGTGAATTTGATGCTTGATGATTTTGCCTATGGACTTTCAAAGCGTCGAGTGACCCTTAGTACCTCTGGTGTTGTACCAGCTCTTGACCGTTTAAAGGACGTTTGCGATGTCAGCCTTGCCGTTTCCTTACATGCACCAAATGATGCACTTCGAGATCAATTGGTCCCACTGAATAAAAAATACCCTATCAAGGAATTATTAGCGGCTTGTAAACGCTATATTGCGGGTGAGGCAAGAAGAAAAATTACCATTGAATATGTGTTATTAGACGGAATTAATGATCAACCGGAACATGCCAGGCAGTTAATCAAATTGTTACGCGACGTACCTTCTAAGGTAAACTTAATTCCGTTTAATCCGTTTCCCAATACCATTTACAAATGCTCATCACCGAATGTAGCAAATAAATTTCGCGATATATTAGTAGATGGCGGATTAAATACGATTACACGTAAAACCAGAGGTGATGATATTAATGCAGCATGTGGTCAGTTGGTTGGTAAAGTCAATGATCGTACAAAGAGACAAATGAATACTGTTGCCTTAGTGCATGGTGCAGTTTGATGCGGCCACTCGCTGTAATCGGATTAATACTGATATTAATGGCCTGCGCAACATCACAGGAAAAATCAGATGAGTTGGAGCAGTCAAAAGAATACATAGTAGCTAGTACCAATGTACAATTGGCTTTAGGTTATTTGCAGCAAGGACGATTAGAAGAAGCGGTGGTCAAATTGAAAAAGGCCCTGGCAGCGTATCCTGACTACCGTGACGCACATATTACCATTGCCCTTGTTTATGATCATTTGGGTAAGTCGGATTTGGCGGAAAAGTATTACCTATCTTCGATAGATTTGGATCCCGATAATGGGTCGGTGTACAATAACTATGGTGTGTTTTTATGTAGTCATAACAAAGTAAAAGCTGCAATAGCTAATTTTATGCAAGCAATAGAAACACCAAGATATCCTACGCCAGGACGAGCTTATGAAAACGCCGGATCTTGTGCCATGAAAATTCCGGACGTTGAATTGGCCGAAACTTATATGCGAAAAGCGCTTAGCATTAATAAGAAATTACCACTGGCACTGTACACAATGGCGGAAATTTCTCATAAGCAAAAACACTATTTATCGACACGAGCCTATTTGCAACGATATGAGGAAGTAGGAAAGTATACAAGTGAGAGTTTGTGGTTAGGAGTAATAACTGAAAGAGCTTTAGGCAATAAGGAAGCTCAAGAGCGTTATTCAAAATTGTTGCAAACAAAATTTCCGGATTCTTTGGAATACAAGAACCTACTAGATAAATCGTGGGGAGGTACCTAACCATGACACAAAATACTAATACGAAAAGCCGACGCAATAGTAAAACTATTAAAGGCGGTAAGAAAAAATCTTTGGACATAGATTTCGCGAGTATCCAAAGCGATGCTATTGGCAGTCCGAGCGAAGAATCTGCGAGTCGTAATAAAGATGCATATGTTGCTGGCGCCAGCAAATCTCCAGCGACAATAAAAAAGACTCAAAGTGTTGAGTACTATTCTGCTCAGTCGGAAAAGCAAAGTGCAAATGCAGTCCAACAAGAAAAACTTGCTGACAAAGAAAGCGCGGCAAAATCTGATGAGAAAATTGAACAAAAACCCGGAAAAATTATAATTGAAAATCCAGGGGAAATATTAAGAGCAGCAAGAGAGGCTCGAAATATATCTCAAGAAGATATTGCTAAATGGTTAAAGCTTGATGTGCGTTTGATTGATGCTCTGGAAAAGGGTGATGATTCCGTAATGCCCGAAACCGTATACAAGGTTGGTTACCTTAGGAGTTACGCAAAATTGGTTGAGATTTCTCCTGATGCTGTTATTGGTAAACAGGAAAGTTACAGTAAAATGCCACTGTTTGAGCCTACAAACGAAAATAAGAACATATTAAATGAAATACTAAACCAGTTATCCCAATTATTTCCGAGCGATTGGGCAAATTCGCTCAAAGAAAATGATATAAAACGTGGTACTTTTTTGGCGATAAGTGTCATTTCATTTGTAGCTATTGCTTGGACTACTGCTAGTTTGTTGCGTTCAAATCAAGAATCCACTTCCACTCAGGATTTACAGCAACAAATAAACCAAAAAAGCGCTGAACTAAGTGCTGAGCCACTGCTTTCTACCTCACTAGAAATAGATCCAGACACAGTAGTAAATAAAAGTGGAGCCGATAGCTCTACAACGGTATCACCACTACCTTCTAAGCAGAAAGTCTCAACGCTGGTTTTAAATTTTTCAGCAGATTCATGGGTGGATATACGCGATGCAACAGGTGAGCATATTATTCGTCGTTTGGGATTAGCTGGCATGTCTAAAACAGTATCTGGTGTTGCACCATTTACAGTATTAATTGGGTATGTGCCAGGCGTAACGATTACTTACAATGGCAAACCTTATGATATTGCAAGTTATCAAGGTAAACGAGTTGCGAGATTTAATATACTAGCAGATGCCGAGTCAAATTAATCAAATTTAAGTAGTGAAAGGAATACTATAGTGGAAACAGGTTTTGTTAAGAAGCGCAGAGTATCACGAAAAATAGAGGTTGGCTCTATTTCAGTGGGAGGCGATGCGCCCATAGCTGTGCAAAGCATGACGAATACAGAAACAACCGACGTAGAAGCTACAGTAGCACAAATTTCATCTCTCGTTACAGCCGGCGCCGATATGGTTCGCGTTTCAGTACCAACAATGGATGCCGCACAGGCATTTGGAGAGATTAGAAAGCAAGTCGATATTCCACTCATAAGCGATATCCATTTTGATCATCAAATTGCGCTACGAGTAGCGGAGCTGGGCGTGGATTGTTTGCGTATCAATCCTGGTAATATAGGACGTGAAGATCGTGTGCGATCTGTTGTTGAATCTGCCAGGGATAAAAATATTCCTATTCGCATTGGTGTTAATGCTGGTTCATTAGAAAAGGATTTACAGAAAAAATATGGTGAACCCACACCAGAAGCGCTGGTGGAGTCAGCCATGCGCCATATTGATATTCTTGATCGCTTGGATTATCAAACGTTTAAAGTGAGTTTAAAAGCCTCGGATGTAGCAACCACCGTGGCGGCTTATCGAATATTGGCGACTCAAATTGATCAACCGCTACACCTTGGAATAACCGAGGCAGGTGGATTGCGCGCCGGCGCCGTGAAGTCTGCTATTGGTTTAGGGATGTTACTGGCCGAGGGCATAGGCGATACAATTCGCGTCTCTTTGGCGGCAGATCCAGTAGAAGAAATAAAAGTGGGTTTTGATATATTGAAAAGTCTCCATATTAGAAGTAATGGGATTAATTTGATCGCATGCCCATCGTGTTCGAGACAGAATTTTGATGTTATTAGTACAGTAAATGCTTTAGATGAACGTTTAGAAGATATAAGGGAACCATTAGATGTCGCTGTTATCGGTTGTGTCGTTAATGGTCCTGGAGAAGCGCGAGAAGTACATGTTGGATTAACCGGTGGTACTCCTAATTTGCTTTATATCAATGGTAAACCTGACCATAAGGTGACAAACGAAAATCTAGTTGATGAATTAGAGCGGGTTATACGCGCGGAAATCAAACAACGTTATCATTCCGAACAAACTAATGTATTGAAAACTGATGCAAAACCTAAAATAGCAGTACGGGTCAACACATAGTTGGTAGCGCAAATACATAGTTACTCAATTCATACTTGTCATTCTAAGTTTAAGAACACCCATATAGTTAACATATAGAATATAAAGGAAAAAGTTTGTCCGCGATTTTAAAGGCCATACGGGGAATGAAAGACATTCCTCCCTGCGATACACCGTATTGGCAACAAATAGAAAAAACAGCTAGTGATTTGCTGACAAGTTATGGCTACCGAGAAATACGCATGCCAATTGTTGAAAAAACAGAGTTGTTTGCACGATCAATTGGTGATGTTACCGATATTGTTGAAAAAGAAATGTACACCTTCGAGGATAGAAATGGTGATAGTTTAACCCTGCGCCCTGAAGGTACGGCGGGTTGTGTGCGTGCAGGTATTGAAAACGGACTATTGCATAATCAAATTCAACGGCTTTGGTATCAGGGGCCCATGTTCAGACATGAGCGACCTCAAAAGGAACGCTATCGCCAGTTCCACCAGATCGGAGTTGAAGCCTTTGGTATGGATGGTCCTGACATTGATGCTGAATTGATATTATTAACAGCTAGATTGTGGCAAAATTTGGGCTTAACCGACGTTGAATTGCAAATAAATTCATTGGGTAACACCGATTGCCGAAACAACCACCGAAAGATTTTGGTGGAGTATTTTAACGAACACAAAGAATCTTTAGATGCAGACAGTCTTAATAGGCTAAACAGTAATCCACTGCGCATATTAGACAGTAAAAATCCTGCACTGCAATCTTTAATCAATGATGCGCCAAGATTGTATGATTATTTGGATAGTGAGTCCGTGGACCATTTTGAGAAATTAAAGTCCATGCTCGATGCCGCAGATAAAAAATATAGCGTCAATCACCGTTTAGTCAGGGGTTTAGATTATTATGGTAAAACGGTATTTGAATGGGTGAGCAATAGTCTGGGGGCTCAGGGGACTATTTGTGCCGGTGGGCGTTATGATGGGCTCGTTTCCCAATTGGGTGGAAAGGCGATGCCAGCTGCTGGTTTTGCTCTGGGCCTGGAACGCCTGTTGGCACTAGTAAAAGATAAAATGGACGGTGCAAGCAAAACTCATGCATACCTTATTTTGGCGGGTGAAAATGCCATACAAGCAGGTTTGGTGTTAGCCGAAAAGTTGCGCAATGAGGTGTCAGGATTGCAATTGATCACAAATTGCGGTGGTGGAAGCGTAAAAAATCAATTTAAAAAGGCAGACAAAGCAGGTGCGGAATTCGCTTTAGTGGTTGGTGAGACTGAAATAGAGAATGATGTAGTCGGAGTAAAATATTTACGTGAAAATAAAGAACAGTTAAATGTTACCCGACAAGAGCTGGTCAAAATATTATCAGATTGTGTTAAATAATTTATTGGAGAGTGTTTGTGGATATTCATTTAACCGAAGAAGAGCAAGTTGAAGCCATAAAAAAATGGTGGAAAGACAATGCAAAATCCGTAATTGGTGGCATACTAATAGGTCTTGCTGTAATTTATGGTGGAAGAACCTGGTTTGAACAGAAAAATAACCATGTAGAACTTGCTTCTGCCACATATCAGTCAATGATACAGGATATGCAACAAAGCAATAGTGCAAATGCTGCGGAGAAGGCGTCCTTATTGTTGGGCCAGTATTCAGATACACCATATTCAACACTCGCCGCATTAACTATGGCAAAAATAAAGGTAGATGAGGACAATCCAGTTGGCGCAAAATCGCATCTGCGTTGGGCACTAGATCATTCTGATCAAGCAGATTTAAAGCATATCGCCAGATTGCGTTTGGTGCGTGTTCTGATATCCGAGGGCAATACTGAAGAGGCAATGGCACTGATTGAATCTGTCGACTTCGGTAAATATGCGGCTTCTTACCAAGAATTGAAAGGGGATGCACTGGTAGCAAAAGGTCAGATTGATCAAGCCAAAGGCGCCTATAATTTGGCCTTACAGTCTTTAGACCCAGGCTCACGACTACGCAGTTATATAGAAATCAAATTGGATAATCTAGGTGAAAAAGATATAGAGACTGGAGAATCTTAAGTGCCAAAGCTTATAACATTTCTTAGTCTTTTGTTATTGGTAAGTTGTGGTAGTTTTAAAAGTAAAGAGCCTGAAAAGCTTGAAAAAATTAAAAGCAATTTTTTAATAAAAGCGGTTTGGGTTAAGGACTCTGGTGGAATTTCACCTAATGCATATCGACAATTACCCATCACCATTGACGAGGAAAAAATATATATAGCACATGCCAGGGGCCGTGTTAGCTCTCTTGAGTTTTCAACGGGTGAGGAAATCTGGCAAGTCGATACGGGTGAACAACTACTGTCCGGGCCAGGAGTTGGAGGAAATACCCTGGTTGTAACCACAAAAGAAGCTGGGGTTATTGCATTGAGCGCCGATAAAGGCGAATTGCTTTGGCGTACAAAACTTGTCAGCGAAGTAATAGTGAGTCCTCTAATTTATGAGGAAAAGGTATTTATACAATCCATAGATGGCACCTTCAATGCCCTAAATATTAAGACTGGAGAAAAAGTTTGGGTTCAATCGCGAATTGTACCGCCCTTAAGTCTTAGAGGGTCGAGTCGACCCGTCATTGTGGAAGATAACATAGTTGCAGGTTTTGCCGATGGCAAATTGGTTTCTTATGATATTGCGTCAGGTAAAATGGTTTGGGAGACTACTATTGCAGTGCCGCGTGGCAGAACCGACCTTGAGCGTATAGTCGACATTGACGGAGTTTTTTCGTGGCAGGATGGTGTGCTTTATGCTGTCTCATATCAAGGTCGCATAGTGGCCTTATCGGCATCGGATGGACAAATAATATGGGCGCGTGAAATGTCTTCTTATGCTGGTGTAATACTGGAACAAGAACAAGTTTTTGTAACAGATGCTAAGGGCTTTGTTTGGGCTCTAGATCGTCAGACCGGTGCAACTTTATGGCGTCAAGAAAAACTGGAAGGCAGAAATATTAGCGTACCAGTAATTATGAAGGAAGCCTTAGTTGTTACTGATTTAGCGGGTTATGTCCATTTGTTAGCGAAAGATGATGGTCACTTTATAGATCGACGTAAGGTCGAAGATTTCTATCGAAATATGGATTTTGATATTTCAGAAGAGTACATTTCTGATATGGACTTGAAAGTGACAAGCCTTCCTAAAGTCAAAGAAAATATGCTTGTGGTACGTGATAATGAAGGTACCTTAGGTGTTTTTAAAGTTTTACCGCTTACCAACTAGTCGATAAATTTATGGTTCCCGTGGTTGCGATAGTAGGCCGTCCCAATGTTGGTAAATCTACCCTCTTTAATTGTTTAACCAAAACTCGCAATGCCCTTGTTGCCGACAAACCAGGATTGACCCGGGATAGAAATTACGGTGAATTTAAGGTAAACGAGCAAACCTGCATTGTTATCGATACTGGGGGCTTAACCGGGCATAAAGACGATCTGGAAGGTTTAATGGCCGACCAGGTTTGGGTGGCCGTAGATGAAGCTGATATTTTATTGTTTTTAGTCGATGCGCGAGCCGGATTGCTGTCCGATGATTTTGAGCTTACCAAGCGATTACGTCGTAGCGGTAAACCTATTGTTCTTGTTATCAACAAGATCGATGGAATCGATGAAACAGTAGTTGCTACCGAATTTTCGCAACTCGGTCTGGACAAAACACATCAAATTTCGGCCTCACATAATCGGGGTGTACCTAGCTTAGTCAAGCTGATAGAACATGAGTTACCAGATAACTTTGATGCTCAGGTGGAACTTCCCCAGGGCATCAGAGTTGCCGTAGTGGGGCGTCCAAATGTTGGTAAATCTACACTGATTAACCGGCTCTTAGGTTATGAAAGAGTTGTAACCTTTGATATGCCAGGCACCACACGTGATAGTATTTTTATTCCCTTTGAAAAAGATGGCAAAGATTATGTTTTAATCGATACGGCTGGCGTGAGGCGTAAAAGTAAAGTTAGTGATAAACTGGAAAAATTCAGTGTTATTAAGTCCCTAAAGGCTATCGAACAATCTCATGTCGTTGTTTTGGTTTTAGACGCACAACAAGAAATTTCAGATCAAGACGCGCATCTTTTAGGTTTTGTTATAGAAGCTGGCCGAGCACTTGTTATTGCTGTAAATAAATGGGATGGCTTAGATGAGCATCAAAAGTCAACCATTAAAGATGCTATCACGCGTAAACTTCAGTTTGTTAGCTTTGCTAAAATAATATTCATCTCTGCCCTGCATGGCACAGGTGTGGGTTTATTATATAAACCTATTCTCAAGGCCTACCAATCGACAACTGTGGCACTGCCCACACCCAAACTGACCCAATTATTGGAACAGGCCGTTGCTAATCACCAACCGCAACTGGTCAATGGGCGGCGCATTAAACTGCGTTACGCACATCAGGGTGGACGCAATCCTCCAGTTTTGGTAATACATGGTAATCAAACCAAAAAGGTTCCTGAAAATTACCGACGTTACCTGGAAAACTATTTCCGGCAAGCCTTGCAATTGGAAGGCACACAAATTCGCATCGAATTTAAGACGGGTGTTAACCCCTATAATATAACGGGCGATTTAACACCACGCCAAATCGCCCGAAAATCACGCATTAAAAAATTCGCTAAAAAGAAAAAGTAAAATTTGGTTAAATGCCACAGTTTGATCAGGTTGGCGGGTAGCTTTTCAAGATACCCTTAAGCGAAGTTTGAAGATCCGCTATTGAATTTGTGGTCGGGGAAATCTTGAAAAGCTACCCGCCAACCTGATCAAACTGTAACTTTTTGTTGTGTGGCTTCTAGTGCCCATGCTCCTGGCTTCTAGTTCCCACGCTCCTGGCTTCTAGTTCCCACGCTCCTGGCTTCTAGTCCCCACGCTCCTGCGTGGGAATTCATACCAAACCATATTACGTGTAACAACGTCTGTGCCTTAGCAAAGATCCGTATACACTCCCACGCAGAGCGTGGGAGCGAGGAATTTCAGCCAATTCTTTCCTTCCGTAACTTAATCTTTGCATTTTCGTTCCAACACAACAAACCTTATTAAGGGTAGGTTTTCATTGATCTACATCAAAGATCCGCTGTAGCCCAATTGAGCTTATTTAAATCTGCTTAACAAACCATGCTTTCATTTACATAAAACAAAGCGTAAAACTTGTTTCTTATTGTAACTTGTGTTTTAGTTAATACTGACACGGTTAGAAGTAGTGAATAAACGCATTCCTATTCAATAGGAATGCAATCTTACCCAATAAACTAGTGATCAAATCCTATGCGATTAGCACTAAGAATTGTTTCTTCGGCAGTTTTATTGCTCGTAGCGATTCCGTCGTTGGTTATAGCGGCTGAACAAGCTGACTCGCCACTATCCACGCAAATTTCTCAAGTTTCTAATGACCTTGCGAGTCCTCGAGATACGCTGAAAACTTTTTATCTTCATGCTGAACAGTTAATACGCGATCCCTCCAATCGCTCTTCTCAAACGAAATTGTATAGTACGCTCGAAATTCCTGAAACTATCGGTGAGCAACGAACACCGATTGCCGTTCAGTTGTTGGGAGTACTTAATTCTATTGGGAGTATAAATCCAGATGAATTGACTCCAGGTGTAAAGGAAATTCAAGAACAAAAATTAACCCGTTTTGAATTCTTTCCAAACAATCCTAATCCCAAAGCTCAGCGATTATTTCAACAGGTAATAGATGATGTTGGCAGCCAACCACCAGCACGTATTGTATTTGCCCAAACAGATTCAGGAGAATGGAAATTTTCTGTTGCTACATTAGATAAAATAGCAGTTCTTTGGTCTTGGATCGAAATGCGCGGAGTTAAAAGCGGTACTGATATTCTGGAAATTGATTTTACCCAAAAAATTCGCTCCAACTTCGTTCCCGAAATATTGAAAGGCCGTTTTATATTTGGAGCAGAACTATGGCAGTGGGTAGGGCTGATAGTCGTACTAATAATAGTCTTGCTTGTAAATGCCTTTTTGGCGCTTGTCCTCAAACCTATCGCAAATCACGTCGCTAAAAAAGCCACCGGTGACCCACAAAACAATGAAGTTCATGAGGCGGTTACACCCCTTGGATTGTTTGCTGCTGCTGCGATATTTTGGTTATCTTTAGACATATTGGGCTTTGTTGGTGTCCCGGTACTCATGTTTGTCGTAGCCATAAAATTAGTCGTTGGTTATGCGGTAGCGTGGTTAGCATGGGCTATTGTGAATGTAGTATCTGTTGTCATACACGGCAGAATTAAATCGAAGGATT
>Ga0316187_10003944_pt1 | contig 12861 bp, 12 predicted proteins | sample CroRivburrow1_MG_FD_204927 | JGI IMG/M metagenome (GOLD analysis project Ga0316187, IMG submission 204927) | Coastal sediment microbial communities from Maine, United States - Cross River worm burrow 1 | ecosystem: Environmental > Aquatic > Marine > Coastal > Sediment | place: USA: Maine...
CCCGGTACCGCTTTCGCCCGTGAGCAGTACTGTGCTGTTGGTTTTGGCCACCCGGCCCAGGAGCCGCAAAGCCGCGCGCACGGTTGGATGCCGGCCGATGATGGTTGGACCACCGGGCAGCTTGAAGACCGCGCTCTCCTCATCCTCACCTAGCATCGACTCGACCAGCTGGAACAGATCCTCGATCTCGACGGGTTTCTCCAAGAAGTCTGCCGCACCGAGCTTCATCGCCTCGACAGCGGTCGAAACGGTTCCAAAGGCAGTGAGAACCACGACAGGGAGTCGAGGATGCGCCTCTCGAGAATTCCTCAGCACCTCGATCCCAGACATCCCAGGAAGCTTGAGGTCGGTCAAAACGAGGTCGAAGGACCCGGCCGCCAGTTTGCTCGTTGCCTGCTCGCCATCGGCACAGACGGTCACCTCATAACCTTCTTGCTGCAAGGCTCGCTCGAGCATGCGGCGGAGTGATTCACGATCCTCCACCACCAGAATGTGGGCCGCAGGCATACTCCGATTGTACCCTTCGAGCCAGACCCGAATGTATGAGGTATTTGACGCTTGCTTCAGCCGGCGAGTGCTGCCTTGACTGCGTTCTCCAGTAGAGAGTCATCCTCTGGATCGACAGTTCGGAGGTCGAGGATCAGGCGGCCCTCTCGGATGTAGCCGACGACCGGGGGATCTCCGTGGCGCAATCGGTACAGAAGGTCCGAGTCTCCTGGCAGGGCGAGCGCTTCTCCTGCAATCGGCCTCTCGGGAGCGGCACCACCTCCCACAAAGGCCTCGGCCCCAACGATCTCCGACCCCAGCCTCTGGGCCATGCCCTCCAGGCGGCTCCTATGCACCGCCCTGTCTACCCATAGTCGATCCAGGGGCAAGGGGCTCTCCGCAAGGTGACAGCGCAGCACCGCTTCCAGTGAAGCGTAGGCGGCTCGATCCGGTCTCAGGGCCCGATACAGGGGATGACGATGACAGCGCTGGATGATCTCCTTGCTACCGACCAGCAGACCGGCTTGCGGTCCACCGAGCAGCTTGTCACCGCTACTGCAGACGACATCCGCGCCCATGCTGATGAGCTCCCGGACACTTTCATGGCCCTGAAACTGGGGTGCAGGGTGTGGTCGAAGCAGTCCGCTCCCCTCATCGACGGCCAGCGGAAGCCCACGCCGACGGGCCAGATCCACCAGATCCTCGACACCAGTGCTGGCTACGAAACCCGAGATTCGGTAGTTGCTGGGGTGCACCTTGAGGAGCAGGGCCGTTTCCTGCCCAATGGCTTGGGCGTAGTCGTCGATTCGGGTGCGGTTTGTGGTACCCACTTCCACCAGCCGAGATCCGGCAGCCCGCAAGATATCGGGGACCCGGAAAGAGCCACCAATCTCGACCAGCTCGCCGCGTGAAACCACCACGTCTCGGTCCGCCGCCAAGGTGGCCAGCACCAGTACCAGGGCGCCGGCGTTGTTGTTCGCCACCAGCGCCGACTCCGCCCCTGTCAGGGTCGTCAAGAGAAGCTCGGCACCTCGGTTTCTCTCACTCCTGCGTCCAGACTCCAGGTCGAACTCGAGGTCGCAGTAGGCATTGAGAAGAGACGGCAACCGGTCCGCGACAGCGCGCGGCAGCGGAGCCCGCCCGAGATTCGTGTGCAGTAGGATCCCCGTCGCATTGAGCACTCGGCTCAGCTTCGATCCGACACCATCGTTCAGGACGGTCTCGACACTCTGAATCAGCTGATCGACGACAACCTCCAGCTCTCGTTCACTGGTCGACGCCTCGTCTGCCAGCTGACGACGGAGGGCGTCGAGCTCGTGCCTGACCTGTTGGCGTACCAACTCTCTCCCGTATAATGCAGCCAGAGACTCGATTCTGGGGTCTGCCAGCAGGCGGTCCACTGCTGGGAGTTGCCGGCGTATATCTGTAGATTCCGTCACGATTTCACGTCCACCCTGATTCTAGCCCGGAATTCCATGGTCGAACCCGCAACTCCCACCGAGCAGGACGAAGCCCTCCAGCGACTCGATCGCGACCTGAAGCGCTTCAAAATCGACTTCGAGCGCTTCTTCAGCGGCAATCTCGCCACTCCCCCAGACCAGCTGCGCCAGAACATCCAGAAGCAGATCCAGTACCTCCGAATGGAGCGCCTCAGGAGCGTCGCGCAGCGGTTCCAGCTCAACACCCTGGAAGCCCGGTTCAACACGCTTTGGGTGCAGTTCAATCGTCGCCTTCGCGAACAGGAGGAAGGTGGGACCACCCGCGAAGCTCCCGTCCCGGCGGAGAAGAAGATCGATACCAGCCGAGGTATCGTGATCGAGAGGTCACCGGACAGGGACGCCGTGCAGGCGTTGTATGACGACCTCTATGGAGGCTCGGGCCGGGGCAAGAAGACCGACTTCGATAGCTTTCAGGCCTATCTCGTGAAGCAGACGGCCAAGATCCGGAGCAAGACTGGCTGCAACCAGGTTCGATTTCGAATCACCTCTGACGACGGTGAAGTGAAACTCAAAGCCAAGCCAGAGTAGAGCTCTCCTCTCCGGGGCGCGCCTTTCGTACCGCACACCAGGTCCCACTCAATCGGGGTTGCGCCGCAACTCCAGCCCGGTCACCAGGGTGGTGGGTGAACCGATCATTCCAGACCAGGGCTCGAACTCGATGTCCCGGGCTACGCCTTGAATGCCGCGCAGCCAGGCGCTGATGCTGCCTGTGAGCCAGGCTCCCGCGAGGGGCACCGCTGCATGACCCTGCCGCAAGGCAAATCCACAAACCGGCAATCGAAAACTGTCCCTTTCGAGGTCGAAACGCCCACTTCCCTGAGTGTCGATCAGGTAGTAGCCGCGAGTCACCGCAGTCAACAGTGAAGCCACTTTGACATCAGGGCTTGGCGCCAGGTAGAGATGCGAAGGGGCAACCCTCGGCAAGTCTCGCCAACTGGGTCTCCGCACGCACCCTGAAGCTCCTACAGCCGTGCCCTGCGCCTCGTTCCAGCTGACCAGCGGTTGGTTGAAGCGGCCTTCGCCAACGATGACCGTCTCGCGGGTGGGGCGGCCTTCTCCATCGACCGGTGCCTCCAGAATTCCACCTCGATACCTGCCATCATCCTTGATCGTCAGCAGCTCGCTTCCGATGCGCCCCCGGCGGTCACGCAGGGCTCGAACGATCGCTTCACTGCCTCCACCCAGAACCAGGGGTAGCAGAGCCACCAGCAGGCGCACTCCCAAAGCTGGTCCCAGGAGAAACTCCCCCCGATCGCGATCGGGTGACTGGCCCTCGCGTTGCAGCAACAGACGATCGACGAGACGACGCGCGATTGTCGGTGCATGAAAACTCCGCATCTCCCGGCGAGCCATCGCGACTCCGACCGTTTCGGCCCCTGGCCAGGGCCCTGCCATCTCCACGAAGAGCGACGCGGCTCGACCCCGATAGGAGGCGTCGATTCCTCGGCTGCTCAGGATGCTCGTTTGACTCGACCCCTCATCCAGCAGGCCGCGCAGGAGTCGGGCTCCCGACAACTCACTGGTGACACTTGTCTCGATCGCTTCCAAGAGTCTGATGGCCTCGATCTCACCAGAGAGGGGCGCCTCCAAATCCGCAGGGGGGTTCCAGAGTGGGACTGCCACGGCTGGCGGCAGTCGCAGCGGCTGCCCGTCGGGATCCGGCCAGGGGCCCACAGTCGCCGGTCGGCCCGTGCCAGAAACAAATAGCGACGAGCGGTCGCTGCCCGCCCGTACCGCCCAGCCCTCCTCCTGACTCGAGCTCGCGATTCGGCCCTGTGGACCGATCTCGAAGCGGCGCGATCGACCCGACTTCAGAAAAACCTCGACGTCCTTGAGGCCGCGCCCGGCAAGCGCCTCGACAACTCCGCTGGCGAGCGAATCGCCAGTCACCCTCTCACCTCCGCGGACCCGATCCCTATGGCCGGGGTGGTAGCCCACACCGGCAGCTTCAGCCCGTTCTTGGCACACCAACCGGCACCCGCGGACTCCACGTCTTGGCCTACGCCGTTGATACCGCCCAACAGGCCGGAGACCGTGCCCCTCAATCGACACGGTCCCACCAGCTCTCCCAGCGCCCCACCCTCGATCCGCCTACCGTAGGGCAAGAAGATGCTGAACCGCCCTGAGAGTGGATCGAGGCGACCGCTGGAGACCTCTGGGAAGTACAGGCCTCGGTCAGCCGCGGCCAGCAGCTCATGCAGTGACGAGTCTCCCGGCAAAAGCTCGAGATGGGTCGAACGAGGCGCCGGTGAACGGTGTCGATTGCCGCGTCGTGCGGCGCCCGGCATGAGTGCCCTCGAGTGGTGCGCAGCGAACAGGTCGGCCAGTGGCTGTTCGACGACCCCGTCTCTCAGCAGCCACCGACGTACCGCGATCATGCCTTCGTCGTCGGAGCTCCTGCGTACTGATTCAGGGGCGTTCGTAGGATCGTCCAGGACATTCAAGAGTGGACCGCCGAGCTGGAGCCCCAGGGCCGACTCGACCCGACCTCCCATCATCAGGGTATCGGTTTCCAAGGCATGAGCCACCACCTCGTGCAGAAGGACGGCGGCGGCCGGGGGGGCGAGCACCACACTGCGCTCCGCGGGCTCGACTCGGGGTGCGTCCTGTGCCCTGAAGAGCGTCGTCAGGCTCGTGGCTAAACGCTCCACTGTGCCCCCCGACAGATCGGGTGTCAGCGCTCCAAACCGCCCCCAGGGTAGATCGACGTCACAGCTGTAGAAGCTCTCCGACTGCGGCTCGGGCGCCAACTGAGTGCCGATCACGCGCAGCCACCGCCGATGCCGCTTGACTCTGAGCCGCATCGGAAAGGCCGCTAGCTGGCGCCGGATCGCGCGCGTCACGGCCGTCGGGAATCGTGCCAGCCGGCTGGTGTCTTCGAGCGTTGGGAACGGGGCCGGATCCAAGGTTGGCTCGGGATAGGGCGCCGCCGGCAGGGCACGGGCGACCTGCCGCATCGCTTCGCCGAACGCCCCTGTCGTGATCTGGTCTCGAGCCGCCAACCAGGAACGTCCATCTCGAACCAATCGGATCGCGAAACCCTCTTCGCGCCGCACCCGAATCCCCGGCTCCTCGTCGGCCGCTGGGTACTCGACCTCCTCCAGGCGCTCGAAGTAGGCTTCCGCCAGATCATCACCATGATCCGCTATCTGCGACAGACAACGAGCAACTGCGGTGGCATCGAGACCGGACAGAGGCACCTCCGAATTGTCGCATAGCTCCGCACGGCAGAACCGCTGGTCGGGGTCATCGTCGAAAATGTAGCTTGGCTGTAGATAAGATAACCCTCTATAGCAGGATTCGAGACCAATCGAGGACGGACAGAGAGATGGCTGAAACGAAACAGAGTGCCCACGGTCCGAGGCTCCAGGAGCTCGAAGAGAGATTGGCCAAGGCCCGATTGGGAGGCGGAGAGCAGCGCATCGAGCGACAGCATGCGGCCGGCAAACTCACAGCCCGCGAACGGCTGGAGTTGTTACTGGACACCGGCTCGTTCGTCGAGGTCGACGCCCTGGTCATGCATCGGTGCCAGGACTTCCAGATGCAGGATCAGAGGGTTCCAGGCGATGGAGTGGTTTGCGGCTATGGGACCATCGACAACCGCCTGGTTTATGTCTTCGCCCAGGACTTCACGGTGTTCGGAGGCTCCCTCTCCGAAACCAATGCCCAGAAGATCTGCAAGATCATGGACCTCGCCATGGAGAACGGCGCTCCGGTGATCGGCCTCAACGACTCCGGAGGAGCTCGAATCCAGGAAGGTGTTGCCTCCCTGGGTGGCTACGCCGACATTTTTCTGCGCAATACCCTGGCCTCGGGAGTCATCCCCCAGATCAGCGCCATCATGGGTCCGTGTGCTGGTGGAGCCGTCTACTCCCCTGCAATCACGGATTACATCTTCATGGTTCAGGGCACCTCCTACATGTTCATTACAGGGCCGGATGTCATTCGCTCGGTGACGCATGAGGAGGTAACGAAGGAGGAGCTCGGTGGCGCCACGACTCACGCCACGAAGAGCGGCGTCTGCCATTTCACGGTTCCCAATGACGCGGCTTGCCTGCTGGCCATCCGCGAGCTCCTCTCGTTTCTACCGAGCAACAATCTGGAGGATCCACCACCCGGCAGGAGCAACGACAGCCCGGACCGGGTGGACGAGTCCCTCGACACTCTCATCCCCGATGATCCGAACCGGCCGTACGACATCAAGCGGCTCATCTCGTCCGTCGTCGACGACGCGAGATTCCTCGAAGTGCAAGCCGACTATGCCAAGAACCTGGTTGTCGGTTTCGGCAGATTGGCCAACCAGAGCGTCGGGATCGTAGCCAATCAACCGGCCTACCTGGCGGGGGTTTTGGATATCGACGCTTCTCTCAAAGGGGCTCGATTCGTCCGCTTCTGTGATGCTTTCAACATCCCTCTGGTGACATTCGAGGATGTTCCCGGATTTCTGCCCGGAACGCAGCAGGAGTTCGGTGGCATCATCAAGCACGGCGCCAAGCTGCTCTACGCCTTCGCCGAGGCGACGGTTCCCAAGATTACCGTGATCACCCGCAAGGCTTACGGGGGGGCATATTGCGTCATGTCCAGCAAGCATCTGCGAACGGACGTCAACCTCGCCTACCCCAGCGCGGAGATCGCCGTCATGGGCCCAGAGGGCGCTGTCAACATCCTGTATCGCCGAGATCTCGAAAAGGCCGGTGACAATGCCACTGGACTGCGTTCCGAGTTGGTGTCCGAATACCGAGAGAAGTTCTCCAACCCTTATGTCGCGGCCGAACGGGGCTTCATCGATGCCGTCATCGAGCCTCGACATACGAGGGCGGAGATCATCCGCTCTCTGCGACAGCTTGGCTGCAAGCGCCAAAGCGTACCGCCCAAGAAGCATGGCAACCTACCTATCTGACCAGTGACCTTGACAGCAAACTCAAGGTCGGACAAGCTGACGGCTCTGTGAGAGCCGGAATCGCCAAATGAGGAGATCCAATGCGGGAAAAAGATCGTGAGCTGAAACGACGACGACAACGCCGGCAGAAGCGCCTGAGGCAACGGCGTCGCGAGCGACTGGCTCAGGTCAAGCCCTCGCAGCGAAAGCCTGCCAAGAAGAGCGCTACGAAAGAGGCTGTAGCCGAGGTAGAGGGCAGCCAAACGGCGACCAAGACAGCGGCTAAGAAGGCTCCAGCCAAGAAGACCGCGGTAAAGAAGACCGCCGCCAAGAAAACGACCGCCAAGAAGACCGCGGTAAAGAAGACCGCCGCCAAGAAAACGACCGCCAAAAAGACCGCGGTAAAGAAGACCGCCGCCAAGAAGACGACCGCCAAAAAGACCGCGGCCACGAAATCAACCGCCAAGAAAACGGCAGCCGAATAGGCGAACAGCGGAGACTAGGGCTTCCGCGCACTCCCAGCCCCCAGCTGAAGAACTCGTCGCCGCCCGGCAATCTTGTCTGGGAGGAGAATCCCCATGTCCGACTATCGCTCTTTAGAAGCTGCCGATCCCGAGATCTTCGAAGCTATCGCGGGCGAACGACGGCGCCAGAACCAGTCGATCGAGTTAATCGCCTCGGAGAACTTCGTCAGCCGAGCGGTGCTCGAAGCTGCTGGTAGCGTCATGACGAACAAATACGCCGAGGGCTATCCCGGGCGTCGCTACTACGGTGGCTGCGAGTACGTCGACGTTGCCGAGCGCCTGGCAATTGACCGCGCCAAGAAGCTCTTCGGCGCCGAGCACGTCAACGTACAGCCCCACAGTGGGACCCAGGCCAACATGGCGGTCTACTTCTCCTGCCTGGAACCAGGCGACACCCTGATGGGGATGGACTTGTCTAGCGGCGGCCATCTGACGCATGGCCATCCTCTCTCCTATTCCGGCAGGGATTTCGAAGTCGTGGCGTATGGTGTGGACAGAGAAACTGAGGTGATCGACTATGAAGAAGTGCGAAGACTGGCCGAGGAACACCGGCCAAAGCTGATTATTTGTGGCGCCAGCGCCTATAGTCGCGAAATCGATTTCGAACGCTTTCGGAGCATTGCCGATGGAGTTGGCGCTCTGCTCATGGCCGACATCGCCCATATCGCTGGTCTTGTGGCGGCTGGACTACATTCCTCACCACTGCCGCACTGCGATTTCGTGACCACCACGACCCACAAGACCCTGCGAGGTCCCAGAGGTGGACTGGTGCTGTGCAAGGAGAAGTTCGCCAAGCAGTTGGACAGGGCCGTGTTTCCTGGTATTCAGGGGGGGCCCTTGATGCACATCATCGCCGCCAAGGCGGTTGCCCTGCGAGAGGCTCTCGGCGAGAGCTTCAAGCTCTACCAGGGGCAGTTGGTCTGCAACGCCTCGGCGATGGCCGACAGGCTGGCACAGCACGAGTTCCGAATTGTCTCCGGCGGTACCGACAACCATCTCTTCCTGCTGGATGTCTCGGTCTCAGGATTGACAGGTAAGCAGGCACAAGTCGCGCTGGAGGCCGCCGCCATCACGGTCAACAAGAACACCATCCCCTACGACCCCAACCCTCCTCTCGTGGCGTCAGGCATCAGAATTGGCACCGCAGCGGTGACCTCTCGCGAAATGAAGGAGGTCGAGATGAGCGCCATTGCCGATCTGATCGCCAGGGTGCTCCGACAGCCAGAGGAAGAGTCGGTCCAGCGCGAGGTGCAGGCCGAAGTGCAGGATCTCTGCACGAGGTTCCCACTCTACGGGCCCGTAGAATGATCTCCGACTTGCGGAGCTAGGAACTCGACTCGGCGGCCTGAAGGTGCCAACAGGGCTCGGTCGATGCCGGCGGCGGGACACCGAATCGTCGCCTGAGCTCCGACCGCACCTCGCCAACCAAGTACACGGATCCACAAATGACCAGGGGGTCGTCGCCCTCCTCCAGTGCGTGTACAAGAGCCGCCACAGGATCGGGCTCGCTCACCACTGCTCGATTCGGTAGAAGACCAGCCAGCCGATCGACCGGCAGCGCTCGATGACTAGTCGGAGCCGTCAGGATCACTCTGCCTGCATCACGGACGAGGCCCGGTAGAAAGGTCGACACCTCCTTGTCGTCCAGCACACCGAACATCAGATCGAATCGCCCGACGAGCTCTCTCAGGAAGCCGGTCAAAGTCGCAGCCCCATCTGCGTTGTGAGCGACGTCCAGGATCACCGTTCGACCGCCCGGTAACTCGACTCTCTCCAAGCGACCCGGCCACCGGGTGCGGGCCGCCCCGCGCTCGATAGCCTGGCGATCGATTCGATTCCATCCCATTTCTCGAAGGCTCTCAGCGCCGAGGATCGCCAACGCCAAGTTCTTGGCCTGATGCGCCCCGAGGAGTGGCGAGCGCACCCGATAGCTGTCCAGAGGTGTCTCCATCTGGATCTCGCGCCCATCCCATCCGAGCTGTGTAGTTTCGCTGAGCTTCACAGCCTCCGGTCCGCTACGTAGGTCCGCCCCGAGCTCGTTGCCAACGGTGCGAATCGCTTCCCAGGCTTCGTCTCTTTCGACCCAGGCCCAGGCCGGGCGCCCCTGCCGCAGAATTCCTGCCTTCTCGCGCGCGATACTCGAGAGGGTCTCACCCAGGTACTGGCGATGCTCCAGGCCAATCTCCGTGATCAGTGACAGGCGTGGCTCACAGGCATTCGTCGCATCCAGCCGGCCTCCCAGCCCGACCTCGATGACAGCCAGGTCGACCTTCTGCTCAGCGAAAATGAGGAACGCGGTTGCCGTTACGGCTTCGAAGTATGTAGGCAGATGTCCCAGAGCCGTCTCAGCCCGTTCCACGACTCGGGCCAGACCGCCGCCGAAGATCTCTGCCGACACGGCTACCCCATCGACTCGAATCCGCTCCTCGACATTCTCTAGGTGAGGCGACGTGTACAGGCCCGTTCGGTAGCCTGCTGCCGCGATGATCGAAGCGAGCTGTACTGCAGTGGAACCTTTGCCATTGGTTCCAGCCACCAGCACTACAGGAATGCCAGACTCCGGATTGCCAAGACTGGACAGTACCTCGCGAGTGGTCTCCAGACCGAGCCGAATCCCGTCTTGCTCCAGGCGCTTCAACAATGCGCCGCTCGAGGGATCGAGGTTCACGCTAGTGCTGAAAGTGCCGCAGACATCGGGACACAGTGGACTTCATTTCCGAGCGCTCGACCACGAGGTCGAGGAACCCGTGCTGTAGTAGGAATTCGCTGCGTTGGAATCCATCGGGCAGGCTCTCACCGATGGTTTGTTCGATCACGCGGGGACCTGCGAAGCCGATCAAGGCGCCTGGCTCGGCAATATTCAGGTCCCCCAGCATGGCGAACGAAGCCGTCACTCCCCCCGTCGTCGGATCTGTGAGGATTGAGATATAGGGCAATCGAGCGTCACTCAGGCGCGCCAATGCTGCGCTGATCTTGGCCAATTGCATCAAGGAGAGAGCACCCTCCTGCATCCGCGCGCCACCGGACGCCGAGACCACGATCAACGGCCGGTCTCGCCTCACGGCCTCTTCTGCCGCACGAGTGATCTTCTCTCCGACGACGGAGCCCATCGAACCGCCCATGAAGGCGTACTCGAGAGCCGCGACAATCACCGGCAATCCATCCAGGTGCCCCTCCACCACCACGACCGCATCACGGCTACCTGTTCGGCGCTGGTACTGCTTCACACGGTCTTTGTAGGCCTGGGTGTCCTTGAACTTGAGAGGGTCCACCGGACTCACTCGGCCGAAGAGCTCCTTGGGGCTCTCCTCGTCGAGGAGAAGATCGATCCGCTCCCACGCAGAGATGCGAAAGTGGAAGTCGCATTTCGGGCAAATCTGTTGGTTGCGCTCCAATTCCTTCGAGTAGATGATTTCGCGACAGCCGTCACACTTGACCCAGAGCCCTTCGGGCACCTGACTCCTTGGACGAGCCTCTGCCGTCGGCTTGGCCTTCTTCGATCTTCTGAACCAGGGCATGGTGCTGTTCCGTGACCTCGCGACTCGCCCCCTCCCGAAAGGCCTGCGCCGCCAGGTCGCCTCCCAATCACCTACTGCGAATCGCTTCGTTTCTAACACCGATGCTCGCTGGCAGTCAACGTAGGAGCCCTCGAGCACGAACTCCGCAGAATCTCCGCCCGAGGACGATTTTCGGCCGGGCGCGCTCGTCATTCGAGCTAGAATGGGTGGCAATTCCGCGACCAGCGGAACTTACGAGAGCTATCCACCCACCGCCTGGCTCCTCGATCACAGGCGACAACTCTCATGGGGGCAGTGGAGACTCATGGCCGGTCACAGTAAGTGGGCTCAGATCAAGCGCAAGAAAGCGGTCACGGATGCCAGGCGCGGCCAGCTCTGGACCAAGCTGCTCAAAGAGATCACCGTTGCAGCGCGGCTCGGCGGTGGTGATCCGACTGGCAATGCGCGGCTTCGCACGGCCATCCAAGAAGCCAAGTCTGCCAATGTACCTAACGACAATATCGACCGCGCCATCAAACGCGGCAGCGGTCAATTGGAAGGCTTCACTTATGAAGAGATCACCTATGAGGGGTACGGCCCTGGCGGCGTCGCGATCCTCGTCGAGGCATTGACTGACAACAAGAACAGGACCGTCGCCGAAGTGCGCCATCTCTTTTCCAAGAGCGGTGGCAATCTGGGCGAGAACGGCTGTGTTGCTTGGATGTTCCAGAAAAGAGGCTACTTTGCCATCGATAAGCAAACGATGAGCGAGGAGGGCTTCATGGACCTGGCCCTCGAGTTGGAAGCCGACGACATCTCGATTGAGGAAGAGACTTACGAGATCTTCACAACACCGGAGGATTACAGTCCGGTGCTCGATGCGCTCGAGCAACGCGGCATCGAGCTCGAAGCCAAGGAGCTCGCGATGTTGCCACAGAGCTTCGTCGATCTCGGAGCCGACCAGGCTCCCAGACTCCTGGAACTTCTCGAAGCCCTGGAAGACAACGACGACGTGCAGCATGTTTGGGCCAACTTCGACATCGACGCCTCGTTGTTGGCGCAACAGGCTAGCTGAGCCGGTAAGAGTTGTTGTGCTGATACTCGGCCTGGACCCTGGAAGCCGGCATACGGGATTCGCCCTTCTCGAGGCGCGCGGAGACCGTCTCGAACCTGTCGACTTCGGGCGGCTATCCTGCCCTGCCAAACATCCGGTCCCGCGCCGATTGGCTTCACTGGTCGACCAGTTGACCGAGTTGCTAGATCGCTTCCGCCCGCCTGTGGCGGTCTTGGAGACTCCGTTTCACGGCCTCAACAGCCGCTCACTCGTGGTCTTGGCAGAGGCTCGGGGCGCCTTGCTGGCGACCCTGGCGAGTCGTGACATCGAGATCGCCGAGTACAGTCCGGCCGAAATCAAGAGTGCCGTGGCCGGTAGCGGTCGGGCTGACAAGACACAGGTAGCGCGAATGGTCTCGGTGCTGTTGGCGCTCGACACCCGGAAGCTTTCTCCCGATGCGACGGATGCCCTGGCGATCGCCATTTGCTACGCCCATCGCAATCGCTTCGAACGCCTCGCAGGCGGCGACCAATAGACAATGCGATTGTCCGTCTTGGCGGCCCGCCGCCCAATTTGTATGGTCAGCAAACCCTGTGCTAGCATCCCGTCCTTGTCTCCACGGCCGGCGAGGAATAGACTCTCGCTGTTGACAACCAGAGGTTCCGGAGCCAATCTTCAGCGTCTCTGGGTCCAGTCGCGCCGGCGCGGGGAATTTTTTTCGGGAACTCAATCTAGTACGTTTGAGTCTAAATTCAAGGCAGAGGAGGAATGACGTGGAATTCGGCGGAACTTTCATGAAGCTGTTCAGAGAAGGCGGACCAGTCATGTGGCCCCTTCTGATTTTCTCGATCCTCGGCTTGGTCTTCATCATCGAGCGCTTTATCGCGCTGCGCCAGGCCAAGATCAACGTCAACGAATTCCT
>Ga0316187_10003945_pt1 | contig 12861 bp, 12 predicted proteins | sample CroRivburrow1_MG_FD_204927 | JGI IMG/M metagenome (GOLD analysis project Ga0316187, IMG submission 204927) | Coastal sediment microbial communities from Maine, United States - Cross River worm burrow 1 | ecosystem: Environmental > Aquatic > Marine > Coastal > Sediment | place: USA: Maine...
AAACCACAGGAAAACTTCATTCGTGATGAACCTATTTGAAAAGAAAAACAGGTAACAGATACCAAGGATTAAAAACCGCCTTTTCCATATTTTGTTTTTAAGCGAAACTGCAAGCAAAAACCAAATGCACATTTGTGTATATGGCATTAATATAAATGTGAATATTTTTGATAGGTAGAAAAACAAATCCTGATAAAATTTATATTGAAGAAATATTATTTATTCTTTTTCTATATACCCTTTTCTAAACGTTACATTTCCTATTCCTTCTATTAACTTTCTTAATAAATCAAAATATAAAGTAATCAATAGAATCAGGCTCATTAACCATAAAATTCCCAGATTAAACCAGAGCGTATTAATATGTTTACCCAAGATATGTTTTGTTGGCGCATAAAAAATTGTCCTGAAATCAAGGGGGTGTGAGGGTTTTTTTTGTTCCTGGAAGATCGGATAAATTTTTTGAATTAATTTATTGTCAAGTTCAACAATACGTATTGCATTGTTAACATTCTTTACCATGTCCTCAATACGAGTATTGTGATGATTCTTTTTGAGGTTTTCATATGCTATCCTCTTTTTAGGAGAGTCTGAAAGATTCAACATAATTTCCTCTTTAGCATTAAATGCATCGTTGTACCTACGTATATAGATTTTTTTCAGAACGGTAAGAAAGTAACGTGTTTTTTCAAACACTTCTTCATTAAATTCTCCGGGATTCAGTTTAATCACTTCCGGAAGATGTTTTCCCCCGAATTCATTAAGCTCATTTCCGATTTCATATTGTAGCAATTTTAAATGGTTTTCAACTTTTTCTTCGATTTTTGTCTCGCTTTCAGTGTAATGCTGGAAACAATAGTCAAGCTTCGATTGTAAATATGGGATGTAATACAGGTTTTTATATTCAGAATTACTCAATTTTTGATCCAACTCATAAAAAGGCCTCTCAAATGAATTATATCGAAATTGCGTAACCATAGCTGCCTCGAATGACCATCTTGTCGCCATAAATTCACCAATTAAAGGAACTTTGTCTTTAGTAGACAAATTGGGATTTAACTCATCAAATTTTACAACAACCCCACTCAACAATATTTGAGGAATCAGTAATATGGGTATTAATATATAAATAGTAACTGCCGAGTTAAATGCTGATGAAATGTTCAATCCCAAAACATTGGCGAAACAGGAAGTAGAAAAAAGAATAAGCCAGAATGAAAAATACATATCTTTTATCTCAAGAATCTCATTCCCAATCAGTGTGTAAGAAAAGGTTTGTATGGCCGAGATGGTGAATAGAATAAATAATTTAGAATATAAATAGCTACTTCTACTCAAGTTTAAAAAGGATTCTCTTTTCAAGATTTTTTGATCTCTGAAGATTTCTTCTGCGCTAACAGTAAGACCCATAAATAAGGCAACTATAATGCTCATAAATATATAGGCTGGAATATTAACATTGGAGCTGAAATGATAGTCAGATCCATTAACTGAAGGCGTACCGGGGAAGTACTTTACTATGTATGCAAGAATAAAAGCAAGGACAGGAGCCTCCAGGAGATTAATTGCCAGATATTGTCTGTTAGATATCTTTGAGAGGAAATCCCTTGATGAAAAAATCTGAAACTGTTTTAACCTGTTTGGAATTTGAAGTGATGACTTAATCTTATCTGTAAAATCAGATACCTTTTTGATTTTAATTCTTTCGAGAAAGATATGACGCCATTGTTCAGGAGTGATCTTTCTTTCTTTGGTTAGTTTCCCAAATTCATTTACCACCTTTGTCTCAATAATATTGAAAATTTGCTCTGGGTTTACATTGCCACAGGCAATACACGTTCCATGCTCGCTTTCAACAAGATTAAAAGCATCTTTGAAATAGACTACTGCTTCAACCGGATTACCATAATAAATTTGATATCCACCAACATCCAATATAAGTAGCTTATCAAATAGTTTAAAAATATCAGATGATGGCTGGTGAATAACTACAAATATTAATTTGCCTTTTAAAGTCAGTTCCTTTAAAAGATCCATGATATTCTCAGAATCACGAGATGATAGTCCTGAAGTAGGTTCATCAACAAATAGAATTGCCGGCTCCCTTAATAGTTCAAGTCCTATATTTAATCTTTTACGTTGGCCTCCACTAATTGCTTTCATAAGAGGAGAACCGACTTTCAATTCTCGTATATCACTTAGCCCCAAACTTGCTAATGTATTATTTACCAGGCTGTGGAGTTCATGTTCTGAGAGATTATCGAAACATAGTTTAGCGGCATAAAACAGGTTCTGATGAACGGTCAGTTCTTCGATAAGTAAATCATCCTGAGGAACGTAGCCTAACACCCCTTCAATGCCTTTTTTATCTTCATGAATATCAATGCCATTGATAGTCACGAATCCCTTATCCGGTTTGTCATTTCCATTGAGAACATTGAGTAAGGTGGATTTGCCGGATCCACTGGAGCCCATGATTCCGAAAAGTGTTCCGGATGTTTCACTAATGTTTATATTTCTTAATCCACCCGTTCCGGTTTTAAAACGGAATTCAATATTCTCAGCTATAAAAGAAATATTCTGATCAATTTTATATTTCTTATAACTACTTATTATATCACTATAATAGATGGGCTTGATATTCTCTCCTCGAATGGTGCTTCCTGGAGGGATCATTCGCATATCTCCGGAATTGAGAGGAATATTATTTAAATATATTACGGAATCACCCACATATTTGACATAATATGATCCGGTAAAGTGCTCCAATTCAAGAATTGCAATAAATCCATTAAGGTTCGGCAGGTTTATATAATTTATCTGATCCTTAATATCTTTATTATCAGCCGCAATAATTAAGAAGTTTTGATGATCCAGATCAGAGGGTTTATTAGCTAAAGCAAAGGATTTAATAAATTTAATAATTTTAACATCTACCTTAATTGCATTTCCGATCCGAATAACAAGATCCTCTTCTTTATTCGAGATCTGGCCATCTGCTATTGTAAGTGTTATAACATCAAGAATTAATACAACTTTTTGTTGATGTGTTAATTCTGCATTGATCTGGTGACTGATTTTTTCAATAGTCCTGGTCTCATTATCTATTTTTCTTTCAGGTGTTAGTTGGTCAGCTTCTCTATCATATTCATCAACAATTGAATTGAAAAGTTTAAAATATTCTGTCGCAGCCTCAATATTTAATCGGCTAAGTAAAAAATTTTTAATGGAATTTATTTCTTCAAAAGTTATACCATCTACCCTTGCCAGAATAGCGAATAAACGAATTATAGCTTTCAGAAGTTGTTCACTCATACATCTCTAACTTCAATTATACATTTATTGAATAAAGAGTTTTATTGAAATACTGAAAAATATCTGGTAATCTAAAAGCAGCTTTTAATAGGTTACAGTTGCTCTTATTTTCTCAATCTGCTTGGAAATTTTATAAAGTACCTGGTCAGACAAGATGAGATCTGCCCGATTATTACTTATCTTTTCCTGAATATCAAGTGATTCATAGTTGTTTTTCAATTCTTCCAAACTGTTTATAAGACCTTCTATCCAATCACCTTTGTCTTCTATACTATTAAGCAAACCAATCATGTCTGCTAATGGTTTTTCTTGTTCTATAATAATCTTTATAAGAGGAGTAAGTATTAGATTTCTTGAATCATCTGGCAATAGATCCTGAGGGTATGAATTGATTATCTGAGTAGAAATATATAAACCTTCAATGAATGTGCCGCTTATAATTAATGCTGCCATATTATTACGTTCATTTTCTTTCAGATAGTCGTCACTATTGGAAATAACTTCGTTTATGATACTAGCCAAACTGTCTTTTTTTGCAAGATTACTTTCAAATTTTTCTACAATACCTATATCAATCGTGCTTTGTAATCCAAGAGCTTCTCCTAAGCTCATACATTCATCCATATAAAGCAAAGCATCCTGTACCTGCTCATAAGTTACAAGGTATCCAATATCAGTAGCATAAATTCCAAGGTTTAAAGCAGCGATTTTATTGTTTGATGTATATTTTACAGCTTTATTAATGTCGTTAACTATATCGGGATTAAAATCAGCCCCTGTAGCCTCGATGATGAATGGTATTTCCGCAGGTGTGGGAATTTCATATAAAAATTCTTCTACCTTATCACTTAATTCTGAGGCTGCATCTTCGAATTCACCTGAAGATTTTTCCTGTTTTTTATCACTTTCGCAGGAAATAAACATTCCAAATAAAGCAAATGAAAAGCAAAAAATTCCAATTTTCTTTAAAACAGTAGGTTTCATAATGTTATAATTTGTGATAGCAATTTCAAAATTTGTTAAGCGAGAAATAAATTGGATTAATTATTTAAATTCTGTGTTAAAAATACTGATGGTTCTAATTTCGTTGTTGTCAACTCCAAATAAAATACCCTCTCCCTGATACGCATAATACTGAATCGAACCACTTTTGAAATTCAATTCAGAAGGATCTTTACCATAAAGAGCTTTCATTTGATTAGGAGTATCCCAGAATTTAAGACCGACTGAAGTTGTCAGGTCCTGGCATATGAACTGGTTGTATTCAGGATAGCTGCTGATAGTAAAGTAAACTGCAAGATTATCTTTAAAATATACACTGGTTACTGGAAGATCCATTATATATCTAAAATTGACCACATAATCAAATTCAATATTTAGCTCATTCAAAGGCGCAGTAAGCATCTCTGGTGCACTTTCTTTAGAAATTTTTGAACCATCAAAACCGATAATCCATATAACATCCTCATATGTGATCCCGATTTCAATTTCTCCGAATCTCTCTTTTGGAATGATGTCCTGGGCTAAAATGAAAAAAGAAAGAAATAATAAAACAATAGTAGCTGATATTTTCATGATTAATTTCATAGTTTAAAAAGAATTCAAAAATAGCAAATATTTTTGCAAATTGAATTGGATATTTATTTCTAATGAAATACCTAATTATAAGTAAATTAAAAGAATTTATTTTATATTAAAACCTTCTTAAATAATCTTTTTGAATATTTATATGATTCTATGGTTAAACATGTCGTAATGTGGAAGCTTGATTATTCCAATAATGAAGATAAATTGGATAAAATGAGTGAAATGGAAAACATGCTTTTAGAGCTGGCAGATTCAATTGAAGATGTTGTTACCCTTGAAGTTGGAAGAAATTTTAATGGGGGAGATGCGGCGTATGACCTGGTTTTGATTACAACTCACAATAGTCGTGATTCACTCAATCAGTATCAGGAACATCCGGATCATGTAAAGGTCGCTTCCCATATTAAATCTCTTGTTCAGAAAAGGACTGTTGTTGATTTTGAAATCTAATTGGTAAAATATGCTGGATCAACGTCATTTTGATAAATTACCTTTTTATGAAAAAATAAAAAAAATTTATTTCGAAGGTGAATTTGTGCTTTCCATACGCTATTATAAATTTAAGATAAACTTATTCATCTATAACAATTTTTATGTTGAAGTCTTTTATGATCCCAAAGTTGATAAAATCGATAAAATTGAAATATTTAAATTGCCTCCTTCCCGGGTAAAATTTTATGCTGACCAAATAAAACTCCCATCCGATCTCCTATAGTAATTCAAACGAGTGCGTAACTGGAATTATCAAAATATATTCAATGCAATAGCCTGATTTGCGGAATAATATATCGTTATTAAATTATTTCATTGCTATTATTAGAATATTATTATTAAAAGAGGATATTCTTTTGAAATATTGTAAAATTATTAGCACGCAAAGACAAAATATTCAAATTTTCAAAAAAAACATATAATAATTATTAAATTAACAATTTATTAATATTAAAAGTAAACATTAGTTAATAATTGACGTATATATTTGCGAATACATAATTTAAATTATTATATTATGAAAAGAGTAAAACACATAACACTAGCCACATTGATAACAGTTATCGGATGTGGCGTATTAGTTGCACAAGAGAATGCGAAACCTGAGGCGTTGGAAGCTAATCCTGGCGATGTGCAATTTGTTCAATCACAAGCTAAAAAATACAAACTAATTTACCCTATTAAGAAATCAGGTCTTGTTTGGGTTAGGATCTTCGATAGTAGAGATGAGATGCTTTTGTCTGAAAAATTGAAAAACAAAGAAGGATTCATGCGTTCATATGATTTTAGTTATTTACCGGAGGGGAAGTATCGCATAAATATTGAATCACCAGAAGGCAATCTGGTTAGAGAGATATACCATGAATATCAGGAAAATGACATTAGTATATCGGTTGAACAAACTTACCATGATAATGCCTTTCGTTTAGTAGTTATAGGTGTTAAAGAAAGTCCCGTTTATGTTGATATCCTAGATGGTGATAACAAGGTCCTTTTTGAAGATATCGTAGATGTTTCAAAGAGTTTTTCCAGGGTATACAAGTTTTATGACGGAGTTCCTGAGGATCTTATGATCAGTGTAACTTATAATGATGAAAAACATTTTGCAGATATAAAGTAATCCTTAACTATTTCGATATTTATGGCCAGGATATGAAACAGGATCCTGGCTTATTTTTTATCCAAAATTCTCCATAGCCATTCTGATTGTATTGACATGGGCATCTACAACATCTTTTATTGCTGGCGAATAACCGCCACCTAATGTTATGGAAATGGGTATTTTATGTTCTTTTGCTATTTTAAGTACAAAATCATCACGAAGTCTGCATCCATTTAAACTTATTGCTAACCTACCCAGCTTATCTGATTCCAGGATGTCAACTCCTGCCTGATATAAAATAAAATCAGGAATAAATTCCTTAAAAACAGTATCCAAAGAATCTTTTAAAATTTTAAGGTATTCCCGATCTCGTGTTAAGTCGGGAAGCATAATATCTAAATTCGATTTTTCCTTTCTGATTGGATAATTTTTCTGACCATGCATACTGAAGGTGAAAACTTCCTTATCATTTGCTAGTATATTGGCTGTTCCATTTCCCTGATGTACATCAAGATCTAGTATTAGAATGTTCGCAGCCAATTTATTTTTAATAAGATATCTGGCAGCTACAGCCAGATCGTTAAAAATACAGAAACCCTCTCCGTGATCTGCAAAAGCGTGGTGATAACCTCCTCCTATATTGATTCCTGCTCCCAGCTTTTTTGATGAGATAGCAGAATGAACTGTTCCTGCAATGCTATTTAATGCCCTTCCAACAGATTTTTCATGTATGGGAATGCCCAGTGTCCTGATTTCTGACCTCGAAAGTTCAAGACTTTTTACTTTTTCGAAATACTTTTTATCATGTGCAAGCAAAATTTCTTTTTCAGCAATCCCGGGATCAAAAAGCTGATCTTCATTAATTATATTTTCATACAATAACTGGTCTTTTATTAATTCATATTTCCTGATCGGGAATCGATGTCCTTCAGGAAGTTCGTAAAGAAACTTGTCAGAAAAAGCTATTTTAATCATCTCTCAGAATTTCTTAACTGAATATCTATAAAACCCATGATATGAGACCATATGAATACTATCCGATCCGGCAAATGTATCATAATTTTGATGAATATTTCTGTTGGAAGTATCCCAAATAAATTTTTTTGAGTAAAAGGAGTAATTGTTTATATCATCCGGCATCAATAGATTGTTTCTGATAATCAGGAAATCAAGATTTATTGTATTTATTGTATTGATATTTCTTAATGGTTTTTCTTGCAGTATGCCTATTATCAGGTTCTCCCATACAAATATTGATACCCCATTAATATATTTAGCTGGGAACAATCCTTCGATATCTTGCATATCATGAATCTCTGTTTTCCTGTTATAAAGATTAATATTGCCTTGCGTATGGTAATGAATTGCGTTTATGCTTTTTTCAGATGGATCTGCAGTCAGCATTATACTTTTGTCCCCGGAAACTAGCTCTATACACGAGATTCCGGAGATATTGTATACAAGCAATTCTTTGGTATGTTTTGATATTATAACGGCATATATGTCAATTAAAATAACAAGAGCCAGCAGAATAAATCCAGATAATACGGTTGAAATTTTCTTTTTTGATATACCATAATATATCAGGAAAATGGTCAAAAAGAGTAAGATTGATTGTTCAATACCAATGTTTATTGGAGAAATAACAGCTAGGGGAAGTTCTTTTATTTGATAAATAAATTGCAGGAAAATTTTTGTAATAAATTCAAGTATAAAAGGTATCAAGGGTCTCAGTATTTGTATCGGCAAGGTGAGAACTGATATAAATCCTAAAAATAATGTCAGACTTGCGTATGGGATTGCTATGTAATTTGACAGGATGAAATATAGGGGGAATTGTTTAAAATAATACATTGTCAATGGAAGTGTAGCCAATTGCGCAGCAAAGGAAATGGAAGCAAAATTCCAAAGCCATTTTGTAATTCGGTGTTGTGTAGCGTACATTCTTTTAATAATTGGGCCTATCAACAGTATTCCAAATACAGCAGAATAGGAAAGTTGAAATCCAACGAAAAATAAAAAATCAGGATTTATTAACAGTAGAATGAAGGCAGATAAAGAAACCGAATTTAGGGAATTCGAATCTCTTTTAATGATTTTACCAGTATGAACAAGTGAAAACATTAAAACTGCTCGCAATACAGAAGCTTGAAGTCCTGTTAAAATGGCAAAAAAAGTAAGGACACAAATAGCAAATAGCCATTTTATAATTCTAAGAGCTAAAGTATCTGAAAAGGGGTAACAAATTCCCAGGACCATAAAATATATGATTCCAACATGAAGACCAGATACAGCAAGAATATGGATGATTCCGGAATCAACAAAACTATTATAGGTATCGCGATCAATATAATCTCGCTGTCCTGTTAACAGGGTTAGGAGGATGCCCTGTGTTTGAGAATCTGAATAGAGAAATTTAATTTTTTCAGTCAACCATATTCTTGAGTTTTCTCCGAGATCCTTTAGAAAGGAAATTGGATTGGGCGTTATTCTGATATAATCTTTATATCTGAGAAAGTTGGTATGATATATTTTTCTATGCTTAAGGTATGATTTATAATCAAATTCACCGGTATTCCTGGGAGGAGAAATGGTGTCAGGATTCCCAATAATGATAAATTGATCCCCGTACTTTATCTCCTCGGAAAGAGGGAAATATAGGAGAATTTTGCCTTCTGCATTCCTCCATCCTTTATTATCTTTAACAGCAATAATTCTTCCAACTACTCTTTTGAATTTCTCAGTCCTTTTTAAGCAAATGGTAACATTTACCTTATACGCTTCTATTGCTAGCTGATGATTGATAATATGCCTGGGATTGATTTCGGGATTACGGAAAATTACGGAAGTATACCCTATAAAAACCGTTGATAAAACACTAATAATTCCAAAGAGTACATTGAATTTTCTAATTTTTTTTGATAATACAAATAAAATCAAAGAATAGAGTAAAAGGCAACATAAGGCAATAGCAGACGCTATTTGAAAGGAAACTGTATTGAAGTTTCCGATTAATATTCCAATACAAAAGGATATAGTTATCCTGATAAATGGATATTTTATCCAGAATAGCATAGTTGAATAGCTGGTTTATTGAAATTTAATAAAAAAGATGGAAATTAAAAAACGATTATACTTTAACCATTTTAAAATGTAAGAGTCCTGATTCGTCAAACATGTCTCCTTGCTTTACAAATCCGAATTTTTTATAAAGGTTTATTGCATCCACCTGGGCATGTAGATAGATTTGCTTGTTTTTAGCTTCCGGTTCCTTTTTAATATCTTCAAGAACTTTCTTTACCAATTCAGATCCTATTCCCCTGTATCGAAAAGCATCTAATACAGCAAACCTTTCTAATTTAATGCCATTTTCCGTATATCGCCATCGTGCGGTCCCAACAGGAGAGTTGTTCAAATAGGCTAGATAATGAATTGATGACTTTTCAAATTTATCGATATCCTCTTCTACAGGTACATTCTGGCCAAGAGTAAATACAGAATATCTTATTTCCTGGGCTTTTTTAAGCTCTTTTGAGTTATGAATTTCAGATACGGCTATCAAGATTTGTCCGAGGTTTTATTTTTCACTTTTGATGCCTGATAAGCATCAATAACGTCCTTAACTATTTTATGACGGATTACATCTTTAGAAGTGAAATTAACAAATGAAATTCCTTTCACTTGTTTTAATATCTTTACTGCTTCATTAAGGCCCGATTTTGTGTGGTGTGGAAGGTCTACTTGTGACAAATCTCCATTAATAATCACTTTAGAATTTGGGCCCATTCGTGTGAGGAACATTTTAATTTGCATGGGGCTTGTATTTTGAGCTTCGTCAAGAAGAATGAAGGCATCATTTAATGTACGGCCACGCATATAGCCAAGAGGAGCTATTTCTATTATCCTTTTTTCCTGGTAATATTTCAGTTTTTCGAAAGGAATCATGTCATCCAGGGCATCATAAACAGGTCTTAGATAGGGATCAATTTTTTCTTTCAGATCACCGGGCAGAAAACCAAGATTCTCACCCGCTTCAACTGCCGGTCGTGTGATAATTATCTTCTTTACTTCTTTATTTTTAAGAGCCTGTACAGCTAGTGCAACAGAAATATAGGTTTTACCCGTACCTGATGGTCCCAATGCAAAAACAAGATCTTCTTTGCTTACAGCTTCTACCAATTTCTTTTGATTGATATTTTTTGGTTTAATTATGAAACCACGTGTTCCATAAATCAGAACATTTTCGTTGGCAGCCAAATCATCAAGTGAATCCCGGTCAAGGTAAGATTTTATATTGTCTTTGGTAACTTTTCCAAATTTATGATAATGATTGAGGAGGGAATTAAGGATGTCATTAATTCGGATTATTTCTTTGGTTTCCCCCTTTATTCGTATCTCATTTCCTCTAGAAATAATCTTGCTGGAGGGGAAATGTTGCGACAATTCTGAAATATTCTGATTCTCTACTCCAAGGAAGTCTAAAAGGGAAACATTTTCAAGAGTGATAATTTTTTCTACCAAAGGCTAAACAGTTAATTTCTTAAATATAATATTACTATTAAAATACTTACTTTTGTTGCAACAAAAATACATAATATTTTTTTTGTGTCTATGGCTCTCATCACTTTTATGTCAGATTTCGGTTCTACGGATTATTATATAGCTGCGGTGAAAGCCAGGATATTGTCAATAAATCCTGATTTGCAAATCATAGATATCAGCCATCAGATTTCTCAATTTGACATAACCCATGGATCTTATGTATTAAAGTCAGTCTTTAGAGAATTTCCTGAAGGCACCATACATATCGTTGCAGTCAATACTATAGATAGCAATTCTGAAAAATGCATATTGGTTAAAATGGAAGGTCATTATTTTATTTGTGCTGACAATGGTCTTTTAAACCTCATCAGTGAAAAAAATCCCGATATAATAATTGAGTTAGAGGGTTTTGATGCGGAACCTTCTGTATTTCCTGCCCGTGATATTATGGCTCGTTCAGCTGCCATGCTGGCTGGAGGCACAGAACCGATCGACTTAGGAAAGAAAAAAGAGGATTTTTTACGATTGCTTGGAAGACAGTTGAAGGCCACCAAAAAACAGATTTCCGGGAATGTAATCCGGGTAGACCACTATGGGAATTTAATTACAAATATAGAAGAGGAGATATTTAATATTCTAAACAAGCAGCGCCCCTTTGAAATAAAATTTGGCAGGGAAATTTACAATGAAGTTCATGGGTCCTATAGTGCAGTTGATCCGGGGGAGTGCTTTGTACTATTTAATAGCAATGGATTGTTAGAGATTGGTATCAATAATGGAAATGCGTCGGAGTTGATGGGATTGACTTACGACAGTCCTGTGACAATCAATTTTCCTGAAGATAGTTAATAATAAGTTTAACCCGATTTCGGCAATAGAACGTTGTAATGAGGCATTAAAGTGCAATAAAACAGACACTTATTGAGACGAGGCATAGCACCGCTATGGTGAGTTGAAATAAGTGGGTGCAACGGACTGTTTTGCAGCAATTTAAAGACGGAATAAATTTTCTAATGCCGATTTCGGGTTTAAGATTTATCTCATTGAAAATGGCCTTCTCATTTTGTGTAAAATGTATTTCTTGTTTATTCCTGAAAATCAATTGCAATTTGACGAAAGATTAGACAATTTTGCGTTTTGTGATAACATCGCAGATCTTAGTTAAAAAGTAGACAACAAAAAGGTTCTTTGAATGCCAAGTGACGGAATTGGTAGATCTGCCTACCGGCAGGCAGGCGCGCACTTCATTATGGGTGGGCAGAAAATAAATATAATGATTACTGTGTATGCAATAAGTAGTATAAAGCAGAACTATATTTATGTTGGAATGAGTAATGATTTAGAAAAAAGGATAAATCAACACAATAAGGGCTACGAAAAGACGACGCGTCCTTATAAACCTTATGTATTGATTTACACTGAAGAATTTCCAAATAGAATAGAAGCAAGAAAAAGAGAGAAATATTTAAAATCAGGTATTGGGAAAGAATTCTTAAAATCATTATAATATTATTGGTTCTCTTTAGTAAAAGAGCATCATTTGATAAAGATTGTAATATAAGAAGTTCTTTGAATGCCAAGTGACGGAATTGGTAGACCTGCCTACCGGCAGGCAGGCGCGCACTTGTGCGCAGTATGAGTTTTATTTTTTTATACTAGTAATTGTTCTTTGAATGCCAAAGTGGCGGAATTGGTAGACCTGCCTACCGGCAGGCAGGCGCGCACTTCATTATGGGTGGGCAGAAAATAAATATAATGATTACTGTGTATGCAATAAGTAGTATAAAGCAGAACTATATTTATGTTGGAATGAGTAATGATTT
>Ga0316187_10003946_pt1 | contig 12858 bp, 13 predicted proteins | sample CroRivburrow1_MG_FD_204927 | JGI IMG/M metagenome (GOLD analysis project Ga0316187, IMG submission 204927) | Coastal sediment microbial communities from Maine, United States - Cross River worm burrow 1 | ecosystem: Environmental > Aquatic > Marine > Coastal > Sediment | place: USA: Maine...
GGAGGTTCCGGAAGCGGCCTGCAGATAAAACGTATTGAAGTCGTTGTAGTTGCCGCGGCCATAGGATGGGGCGGGACGATCCAGGCGTGCAATCGTGCCGGCGAGAAACGCGAGTTGTTCGCCGGCGTCGTTACCGACAACCTGAATCTCACGCCCGACCTGGGCCCCGGCAGGATCCAACTTCAGTTCTGCCGGTTCAATGTATTTGAGCTTTGCAGGGTCATAGCGATAGAAGCCAAAGTCGTGCACCGGATCGCGGTAAACGGCCTCCAACTCCACCTCTTCCTGGTTGGTGAACAAGGCTTCGGCCCGCACCGGGCCGGGCGTCACGACATGTCGGTTGGTGAGAATCAGGCCCCGCTCGGCATCGACAACGAAACCGGTCGCCTGACTCGACTGGTTCCACTCGGTATCGAATGCCCGCGTGCTGTCGATCTTGATCGATACCACCCCGGACGAAATGCGCTCGAGGGTGCCACGCCACTGGCGATCGGTTTGGCCGTCGGCCGATGCAACCGACGCCAGCAGCGACAGAAGAACGAATCTAAAGATCAATCGCATGTCCGAACGCGGCCTCGAAAGCGCCGGCAACGGCGACAGGGGTTAACTCATGATTCTGCGTGCCGCGGTGAGCGATCTTGATCGAACCGAGCAACGAAGCCAGGCGACCGGTATCCTCCCAGGACATGCCGCGCGTAATACCGTGCAACAGGCCTGCGCGATACGCATCGCCGCAACCGGTCGGGTCGAGAAGCTCGCTCGGCTTAACCGGCGGAATGACGATCTCTTTACCACCGGCGAAAATTGATGAGCCATCGCCGCCGCGTGTAACGATCAACGCCTCGACGTGCGTTGCAATCCGTTCTGCCGACCAGCCTGTTCTTTCCTGCAGCATCTGACCCTCGTAATCGTTGACCGCAACCCACGTGGCCTGATCAATAAAACGCTTGAGGTCCTCGCCGTCGAACATCGGCAAACCCTGACCCGGGTCGAAGATAAACGGAATACCAGCATCCGCGAACTGGCTGGCGTGCTCGATCATGCCCTGTCGGCCATCCGGCGAGACCATGCCAATCGTTATGGCGGCATCCGTCGGCACCTCGTTAAGGTGCGAATGATCCATCGCGCCGGGATGAAATGCCGTGATCTGGTTATCATCCAGGTCGGTCGTGATATATGCCTGCGCCGTCAGTGTGGCATCGACGGTACGCACATGGCGCGTATCGAGCTTCAGCCTCTGCAACTGTCCTGCGTAGGCATCGAAGTCGGTGCCCACCGTTGCCATGATCATTGGCTCGCCGCCGAGCGCACTCAGATTATAGGCAACGTTGCCCGCACAACCACCGAACTCCTTGCGCATTTCCGGAACCAGAAACGCGACGTTCAGGATGTGCAACTGGTCCGGCAGGATCGATTCCTTGAACCGGCCGGGAAAAACCATGATGTTGTCGTAGGCCATGGAGCCACAGATCAGTGCAGACAAAAGCTATCTCCGGGTTGTTCCGTATCGGAATGAATAAGGGAATCAGGCAGATTCTTTGGCTGGATTCCAGGTGACATCGAGTTGCCTGGCGGCACGCACGTCGTCGAGACGCCGCACCGGCGTGGTTATCGGCGCGGCCTTGACCGCTTCCGGATCCGAACGTGCAAGCGCATCAATTTCGGTCAGCGCATCGATGAAGGCATCGATGTCCTGGCGCGATTCCGTTTCCGTCGGCTCAATCAGCAGGCACTCGGGAATCAGCACCGGAAAATACGTCGTCGGCGCATGGAAGCCGCGATCGAGCAGGGCTTTGGCGACATCCATTGCTGTCACACCGGTTTCGCGGGCCAGCGATTTCAGGGACACGATGAACTCATGACTCGCGCGTCGCTGTGGGAATGCCACGTCGAAGCCGGCATCGGCAAGACGCTTCATCAGGTAGTTGGCGTTGAGCGTTGCATACTCGGAGACACGACGCATGCCATCGTGTCCGAGGACCCGTATATATATGTAGGCGCGCAGCAGGATCCCCGCGTTGCCCATGAACGCCGACAAGCGTCCGATGCTCTGTGGCCGGTCGGCCTCGGTGAGCCAGCGGAAGCGCGCGCCCGCTTCGCCCTCGACTTCTTCCCGGGCCACGATGGGCACCGGGAGGAATGGCTCCAGGCGTGCGTTGACGCACACCGCACCCGACCCCGGTCCACCGCCGCCATGGGGCGTGGAGAAAGTCTTGTGCAAATTCAGATGCATGACGTCAAAGCCCATCACACCGGGCAGCGCGCGACCCAGGATCGCGTTCAGATTCGCCCCGTCGTAGTACAGCAGCCCACCGGCCGCATGCACGATCTCGGCGACTTCCGTAATGCGGCGTTCGAATACGCCCAGCGTCGACGGGTTCGTCAGCATGATGCCGGCCGTTCGCGGTCCCACTGCAGCGCGCAGCGCATCCAGATCGATATCGCCATCCGCGCCGGTTGGAATTTCGACCGCCGTGCAACCGCACATCGTCGCCGTCGCCGGGTTCGTGCCGTGCGCGGCGTCCGGCACAATAATCTCGCGACGCTCGTGATCACCGCGTGCATCGTGATAGGCGCGAATCATCGCCACGCCGGCGAACTCGCCCTGGGCGCCGGCCATGGGCGTCAATGAGGTCGCCGCCATACCGGTGGCCGCCGCCAGCATCTCCTGCAGTTCGAACATGCACTCGAGAAAGCCCTGCCCGAACTCGACCGGTCCAAGCGGGTGCCGCTCGATGAACTCCGGCAGCATCGCCAGTCGGTTACAGATTTTCGGGTTGTACTTCATCGTGCACGAACCGAGCGGATAGAACTGAGTATCGATGGAGAAATTCAATTGCGACAAGCGCGTGAAATGCCGGACGACCTGCAACTCCGATACTTCGGGCAGCAGGGGCGGCGTCTGCCGCAGGAGTTCCGCGGGAAGATCATGCTCGGCCGGGGTCGCTGCCGCATGCGTCGGCGCGCGACGGCCAGGGCGGGAGATTTCGAATATCAAAGGTTCGGACATCGGATCAGGCCGCCTGTGATTCTTTCAGCACTTCATGAACCGCAGCGACATACGCATCGATCTCATCCTGCGTGCGTGCATCCGTCGCACAGACCAGTAACGCCTGTCCCAACTCCGGGTAATCAGCCGACAGGTCATATCCTGCCAGGATTCCGCGGCGCGCCAGCGCGCTCGCCAGCGGTGCCACCGGTCGGTCGAACTGCACGACGATCTCATGGAAATACGTTCGGAAGGCGATCTCGACGCCATCGATGCCTGCAAGCCCCTCGGCCAGCGCACGTGTATTGGCGTGACAGGTGAGCGCGGTGCGGCGCAGACCTTCGGCGCCGAGCAACGACACATAGATCGTGGCAGCCGTCACCATCAGACCCTGGTTGGTACAGATATTGGACGTCGCCTTGGAACGACGAATGTGCTGTTCCCGCGCCTGCAATGTCAGGGTAAAGCCGGGGCGGCCCTCGATATCGACGGTGCGCCCGACGATGCGTCCGGGCATCTGCCGCTGCAATGCCGGCCGACACACCATGAAGCCGAAATACGGTCCACCGGAGGACACCGGGATACCCAGCGGCTGGCCTTCGCCACAGGCGATGTCGGCCCCAACATCGCCCCAGTCGTCCGGCGGACTCAGCAACGCCAGGCTCGTCGGGTTGCACACCGCCACAACGAGCATGTCGTGTGCATGCGCCCAGTCGGTGATGGCATGCGTCTCTTCGATGGTGCCGAGGAACGTGGGCTGCTGCAGACAAACCGCAGCGAAGTCCTCACCGTCGAGCTTCGTGAGCGCGTCGCAGTCCGTGCGCCCGTCGGCCAGCGGCAGTTCGACCAATTCGATTCCTTGCCCACGCACGATCGCATCCGTCACCGATCGGTAGATCGGATTCACACCGCGACTGACCAGTACGCGCCGCGATTTCGATTTGCGGTTGGCGCGCACCGCCATCAGGCAGGCCTCGGCAAATGCCGTCGCGCCGTCGTAGAGCGAGGCATTGGAAACGTCGAGCCCCGTCAGCCCGGCCATCATGGTCTGATATTCGTAGATCAGTTGCAGCGTGCCCTGGCTGGCCTCGGCCTGATAAGGCGTATAGGCGCTGTAGAACTCGCCGCGGGTTGCCAGATCCCACACGGCGGCAGGTATGTAGTGCTCGTAGGCACCTGCGCCGATAAACGAAACCACGCCGCCGTCGCGACTGGCGCGGGCGCGCATCAGCCGGGTGACTTCGGCCTCGCTCAGCGCATCGGGTATGCCCGGTAAGGCGTCGATACGCAATGCAGGCGGAATTTCGTCGAACAGGTCTTCAGTATCGCGCGCACCGATGCATGCGAGCATCTCGGCCACGTCGGCATCAGTATGAGGAATGTAAGGCATCAGTCAGACTTGCGGCGCGGATTCGAGCAACAGCTCCGCATCAGCTCTCGGCATCCATCAGGAACTGCTCATAGGATTCCGCATCCATCAGTTCCTCAAGTTCCGCCCGATCCGACGGAGTAAAACGCACCAACCAACCGTCTTCGTAGGGACTCTGGTTCACGAGTTCAGGCTCATCAGCCAGCGCTGCATTGGCATCGGCGCATTGGCCGGTGACGGGCGCATATACATCCGATGCGGCTTTAACTGACTCGACGACCACACAGGCATCGCCTTTCGCACATTCGGCGCCGGTCTCGGGAACCTCGACATAGACCAGTTCGCCCAGCGCTTCCTGCGCATGATCTGTAATACCGATAACGACGGAACCGTCATCCTCCAGCCGCACCCATTCGTGCTCGCTCGTGTATTTCAGGTTTTCAGGAATTTCACTCATGACTCGGGAACACCTCCCCCTCGTTTCAACAATTCATTCAACCAAAATTTTGCCGTTGCGGACGAACGGCGGCCGCACAATTTTCGCATTGCGAAGCGCGTTGCGGATTTCGACCTGGCACGCATCTGCCACATCGGCAGGCACTCTCGCCAGGGCGATCGAACGCTGTAAGGTCGGAGAAAACCCTCCACTGGTAACGACGCCGTCACCAGCAACGGTCTCAACCCGCTGCCCATGGCGCATGATACCGCGTTCGTCGAGAATCAGGCCCACGAATTTTCGCCGGGAGGCATCCTGCTTCTGCGCTTCCAGCACCGGCCGCCCGACGAACTCACGGTCTGCCGGCTCCCAGGCTACGGTCCACGCCAGTCCTGCTTCGAGCGGCGTCGTTTCCAGATCCATGTCCTGCCCGTATAAACATAAACCCGCCTCAAGGCGCAGCGTATCGCGGGCGCCCAGACCGCAGGGCGCAACGCCGGCGCTCACTGCCGCGTCCCAGAGCTGCAACCCAGCAGCTTCGTCCAGCACGATCTCGAATCCATCCTCACCCGTATAACCGGTCCGGGCGACGAAACAGTCGCCGCTCTCGACACAGGTGAACGGTTTGAGCGCCCCGGCAGCGGCGCGCAACTCCGCCGGCAGCAGCGGCGTAACCCGTTCGACGGCGCGAGGCCCCTGCACGGCGAGCATTACCAGCTGCGGGCGCTCCGTTAATTCGACTTTAAAATTCGCCGCAACGGATTCCATCCAGGCGATGTCCTGATCCCTGGTCGCGGCATTCACGACGATCCGGTAACCGTCACCGTGACGCCGATAGACGATCAGGTCGTCCACGACGCCACCCGTTTCATTCAGCATGCAGCTATAAAGGCCCTTGCCGGCGACCAGCTTTGCCACATCGTTGGCAAGCAGGCGACGCAGGAATGACTCCGCGTCGGCCCCCGTCACATCGACAACGGTCATGTGTGACACATCGAAAATTCCGGCATCGCCGCGCACGGCATGATGTTCATCCAGCTGCGATCCGTAGTGCAGCGGCATGTCCCAACCGCCGAAATCCACCATCCGCGCGCCCGCGTCAACATGCCGCGAATGCAGGGGCGTCTTGTTCGTCATATCCTCGTTTCCGTTCTTAAGCGCTTCGGCAACACCGCCTCGCACACGCGCGCTACTTTTTCTTCGGAGCCACAGTCGTCGTCCCAGCCGTCGACGAGTGCGAGACGTTTCTGCAGGCCAATTTTGTTCGCAATCTGAATATTAAGACCGGGACGCGCATTCAGTTCGAGTATCAACGGCCCACGGCGACGATCAAGCACGATATCTGTACCGAGGTAACCCAATCCAGTCAACTCATGGCAGCGGGCCGCAAGCGAGAGGCATTCATCCCAGTGAGGCACGATCATTCCCGCAATTGCCTCCCCGGTGTCCGGATGCTCATGAACGATATCGTTCCCCAGCACGCCGGACAAAGTTCGGCCGGTCGCAATTTCTACGCCCGCCCCAACTGCGCCCTGATGCAGGTTCGCCTTGCCGCGTGAACGCCGCGTCGGGAGTCGCACCATCGCCATCACGGGATAACCGCGATAGACAAGCACGCGGATATCCGGAACGCCCTGATATGCGACCCGCTCGAAGCAGGAGTCGGACTCAACCCGGTATTCGATCATCGCGCTGTCACGGTTGCCGACAAAACTATACTGACCGCTGACGATATTCGACGCGTGATGCCGCAGGCCCGCTTCGGAAATGTACTCACCATCGGCCTGTTGATAAAGATGATCACGCCGCGCACTGCGACCTGTCACCACAACGATGCCATCCCCGCCGGTGCCGTGTGCCGGCTTGATGACGAAGTCACTTCGCTCGCCGACAATGTCACCAAGACTGCGCACGTCATGCTGATTACCGATGACGCCATACAATTCTGGCACGGCGATGCCTGCCTCGATGGCGAGATGCTTCGTACGCAATTTGTTATCGACCAGCGGATACAGCCGGCGCTCATTCAGCCGCTGGATGAGATTTGCATTGCGCTCGTTCAGGCCGAGCACTCCGTGGCGGCGTAACGCGCGAGTAAGGGCCAGCATCAGTCGTCCGCCTTGCCGAACTCGCGGAACCGATATATCTCAAGCAATCGGTACCCGGTGTAGCGACCGAGCAACAGAACACCCGCCAGTAACACGAGCAGCAGTTCCGGAAACACGAACACCAGGTGCTTGACGATCTCCATGTCCATGACCGCGAAGCAAAGTATCGCCACGAACAAAGACCCCAGCCCCTGTTGGATTGCCTCCACCCGGCCGCGCTCCTCCCAGACGATCGACATGCGCTCGATGGTCATGGCCAGAATCACCATGGGAAACAGCGCCACCGACAACCCGCTCTCGAAACCAAGGCGGTGCGTCACGATCGAGAGCGTCAGCATCAGGAGTACGACGATGATCAATACTGCGCTGAGCCTTGGCACCAAAAGGAGGCGCAAACGTTCGAGATAGAAACGGAAGGCCAGACCAAGTGCGACCAACGTCGTGAACAACAACGTACCCCAGAACAACTGCGTTTCGCGAAAGGCGAGCGCGATCAGCACCGGCATGAAGGTACCGAAAGTTTGCAGGCCGATCACATTACGCAGCAGGACGACCACGAGCGCACCGATCGGAATCATCAGCAACACGCTGTATACCGCCTGCATCTGGATCGGCAGTGAGAACAATGACAGCTGGTTAAGTATTGATCCGCTGTCCTCCGCACGACGCTGCGCGATCTCGATGCGACTCATAACGTTGCGCTGTACGGCCAGACGCAGTTCTACATCAGTGCCACCATCTACCTCCAGCAACTGATCGTCACCGGTCCACCAGAGCAGAAAGTTTTCGGGCAAACCCTGCTCGCCGGTGAGCGGATCGAAGTACAGCCAGCTTGCCCCGTCGTGAACCTCCAGCCACGGTACGATCGCCGCCCGGCGCTGCCGATCCTGCAGATAAATGCCCCTGATCGTGCGCGCCGGAATGCGCGCGGCGGCCAGCAATGTGCGCGCGGTGCGGGCACGATCCGTGGCAGACGGCGCCGGCCCGAGCAGCAGTTCGACGTTCTCATCTGCATCTGGCTGCTCGAAACGCTTCAGCAACTCCTCGGTAAATGACTCCGCGTCGGCTGATTTGGCGCCAACGTCCTCGATCAGGACCTCCATCGCTGTATTGAACGGCTCGTCCAGTTCAGGCTTCTGCGGAAACGGCGGCGTGGTGTCCGACTCAGTCTGCGCCGGGTCCTTATATATAACGGCGCGGTAATAGAGCGTTTGCAGTCCGCGTGCGCTGCGCCGCGCCCACTGCACCTGGCGACCGCCGCTCACGTAGTTCGGGGTAAATCCAAATCCGCGGGACACGAAGTTTTCTTCGAGAATCGCGAACCCCGGCGTGAGACCGGGGATATAGAGGTTCGCCTTGATCGGCCCCGGCCCGGCATCGAAACTCACCGTGACTTCGACCGTCCAGACTTCGGTTTGCGCCTGCGGCGCAATCGGCAGACCGAGCGCCTGCCACTTATAGAAAGACATCGACAAACCCGCCGCAGCCAGCAACGCGGCGATGATCCAGACTCTGTAAGCCAGCGGGTCCATAAAGCACCTCAGCTAAGCGCCGCTCCGACCATAGCCTCTATTTCATCGGCGCTGCGCGGCAAATCGCGCGTGAGCACTTCGCAGCCGTCTTTGGTCACAAGCACGTCATCTTCAATACGCACACCGATTCCCCACCAGCGCCGCGGCACATTACGGTTACCCGACGCTATATATATACCGGGCTCCACGGTCAGCGTCATGCCGGCCTCAAGCAGACGCCATTGACCCGACACCTTGTAATCGCCAACGTCATGTACGTCGAGACCGAGCCAATGGCCCGTGCGATGCATGAAGAACTGACGGTAAGCGCCGTCGCGAATCAATGTGGGCAACCGGCCCTTGAGCAGACCAATATCACGCAGGCCGCGGGTCACGACCTTGACCGCCGCATCGTGCGGATCGTTCCAGTGCTTGCCCGGAGCGATACACTCCAGCGCTGCCGTGTGCGCGGCGAGCACGATTTCGTAGATCGCCCGCTGCGCTTCGGTAAAACGACCGCTCGCCGGGAACGTGCGCGTAACGTCGGAAGCATAGTGGTCATACTCGCAGCCGATATCGATCAGCACCAGATCACCATCCTCGATCTGGCGCTGATTCTCTATGTAGTGCAGCGTGCAGGCGTTCTCACCGGAACCTACGATCGGCAGATACGACATGTGCAAACCCCGACGCCGAAACTCGTGCTGATACTCCGCCTCCAGTTCGTATTCATGGAGACCGGGGCGACAGACTCCCATGGCACGCCGGTGCGCGGCGGCGGCCGCCTTTGCCGAACGCCGCATCGCGGTGATCTCGGCACGACTCTTATACAAGCGCAGGTCATGGAGCAGATGATCGAGGCGGATGAATTCGTCAGGCGTGTGGCTGACGGAGCTGCCCCTTTCGCGCAAGGTCGTCACCCAACTAATGAGATGCCGGTCGAAATCGGGGTGTGCGCCGATCGAGTAGTACACCCGCTCACACGGCTCAATGATTCCCGGCAAAATTTCGTCAATATCGCTGATTGGAAACGCATCATCGGCACCATAGTCGGCGATGGCGCCGCCCGTGCCGGCCCGCTTACCATCCCAGATTTCACGGGTGGCATCGCGTTCGCGGCAGAACAGGATGAATTCGCCATTGGGCCGTCCCGGCACAAGCACGGCGACTGCGTCCGGCTCATCGAAATTCGTCAGGTAATGAAAGTCACTGTCCTGCCGATAGAAATATTCGCTGTCGCGATTTCGCATGCGCGCCGGAGAAGCAGGCAGCACCGCAATGCCGCCCTTACCCATCATGCGCATCAACTGCCGTCTGCGCTTTGCGAACTCTTTTGGACTCACGACATCAGGCTCAGTGCCGTCCCGGATCGCCGGGCGCGGAACGCAGGGAATGCAGTTCTTCGAAAACGAGCTGGGCGCCAACGCGCACATACTCCACGAGCTCGACGTAAGCGGCCTCGCCCTCTTCCTCGGTCTCGCTGTCCGCAAAGCTTGCTCGGGTAATCTCGCTGAAATCACCGACGACGTCGCGAATGACGTCATTGCGCGCGATCGGACTCTCTGCGCCGGGTGCGCCCGCCGCACCCAGGCCATGCATGAATCCCTGGCACCATGCGCCCAGCGCTGCCGCTCGATCTTCCAGGGGCGCGTCGTCGGGTGGCAAGAGCAACTCGAAACTCATGTCGCCGCTATCGAGCGACATCCAGGTCGTCTCCGCCAATGAGCGAAGCTCTTCCAGGACTTCCGCCGGCTTTTGGGGGGCATCTGCGAGCGTAGACTCCGCCCACGGTGCGGCGGCGTCCCGGCCCATTACACAGGCCAGTCCGCAAAACTCGGCATGCACCTCCGCAGGTTCGCCGAGCGCCCCGGCACTCCGCAACGAAGATTCGATGCGGGCCCAGTCATGTTCTGTTAAGTCTGTCATAAGTAATTCCGGCCGAATCTTAGCACCCCGTCGAACCCGGACGCATTGACCCTGACGCGCCCCAGACACTATATTTGAACAATGGCTGACTCAGCAGACAAAAGTTTCGAACAGGAATTGCAGCGCCTTGAGCGGCGTCTCGACGAGCTGGTGGTGATTACCAGCCAGCTCAAGGAGGAAAACCGGTCGCTGAAACAGCGTCAGGACTCGCTCATCGGTGAACGCGCAACACTGCTGCAGAAGAACGAACAGGTGCGCGCCCGGGTCGAAGCAATGATCGGGCGCCTCAAGGCAATGGAGCATGGTTCATGAACGACGAGGTGATGTTCGCTCACGTCAATGTGAAGATTCTGGAGAAGGAATACCAGATTGCCTGCCCTGCGGAAGAGCGCAAAGCGCTCATTGATTCCGCCGAGCTCCTCAATGGCAAGATGCGCGAAATCCGCGACAGCGGCAAAGTCGTGGGTCTGGACCGAATTGCGGTAATGGCGGCACTGAACATGGCCAATGAACTGCTCGCCGCAAACGTCGTCACCGGTAATATCGAATCCAACGCAAAACTCAAAGTGCGCGAAATGCGTGAGCGCGTTGAAACGGCGCTGCAAACAGGCGCCCAGATGGAGCTCTGATTCCCGTCTGACGGTCGCATTGCCCGTCCGAACCGAACGCGAAACAGCCTGCCCGGATTCCGGGCACCACAGCACGCAGTCGCCGGCGCTGCATACCAAACCGGCAAACCAACTGAGACGTCGCATTTTTCGAGTTTAGTTCGCGCTATAATCTGACGCAGGTTCCTCCTGCAGTGTTCGAGGAAAACCCGGAAGTCTTTCGACCCTAATCTTCAGATCTGGGATCAATAGTCTGTCGGCAGCTTTGTGCAATACCGCCTCGGCGGATAGCCTGCTCTGTCACGGCTGATCCCACCTTCCGCTCTGGTTCGAGAGTAAGTGGTTGATACGGCACATGCGGGAGGGACCGCTTCCCCAAAGCGGGATTCGAGTAACGCACCGCACCGACAGCAAACTCGCATGGATACGTTCGCAATCCGCAACGCCAATCGGTCAACCCGCGCAGCGCTCTCCGCAGACCGGATCACAGATGCATCATTACGCGTTAGCGCAGAGCTTTGGCATCAATCTTATATGTCTCGATGCAAACGCATCGCAGCGTACTTTGCGTTCGATGGAGAAATCGATTGCAACTACATCATCGATAAAGCGTGGCAGAAAAGCCGCCAAGTCTATTTGCCCGTCATTCAGAACGGGTCGCTCGCGTTTGCGCAATATCGCGCAAATTCTCCGCTGGCAACCAATCAATTCGGAATTCCGGAACCCGTCTGCAGTGCGAAGCAATTGCTCAAACCGAGCGAAATGGACATCGTGCTAACGCCGCTCGTTGCGTTTGATGACAACGGTAACCGCATCGGAATGGGTGCAGGCTTCTACGATCGTAGCTTCAGCTTTCTTCGTTATAGACGTCGTTGGGCGCACCCACGACTGATCGGTTTAGCGCACGAGTTTCAGAGAACGGTGAAAATAAAGGCTTCCAGCTGGGATATACCGTTACACGGCGCGGTAACGGACGTTAGCAGTTACCTGTTCGCCTGATTGGCTATGCGCAATAGTGATCACGTTGCGCAGTGATACCTCAACTGCAATTTGCAAAGTGTTTTTGCATCAACAGCGACTAGAAAAATGCAGGCGCAACTGCTGATTTTTCATGTATAAAAACGAGATGCCGTTCAACGTTGATTTACTAGCATTTTCTCTTCCAATGTATATACTCGGCATCGATTATCCCCGACACGGAGACTCTAGTAATGGCTAAAAAGACTGCATCTCGTAAAAAGGTTTCGCGCAAGAAGGCGAAACGTAAAGTCGCGAAAAAGAAGGTAGTGCGAAAGGCTGCCAAGAAGACAACCAGGAAGAAGGCCAAGAAAAAGGCCAAGAAGAAAGCTAAGCGCAAGGTAAAGAAGAAGGCTAAGAAAAAAGCCAAGAAGAAAGCTAAGAAAAAGACTAAGAAAAAAGCTAAACGCAAGGTGAAAAAGAAGGCCAAGAAAAAGGCCAAGAAAAAGGCCAAAAAGAAGGCCAAGAAAAAGACCAAGCGTAAAGTGAAAAAGAAGGCCAAGAAAAAGGCCAAAAAGAGAGCCAAGAAATAGGCTACGAAAAAAGCTTCGCGGAGACGGTAAAGTCACCGCGACCTCCCGATGAAGGAGGAACTTCCTGGAATATGCCCGCCACTGGCGGGCATATTTCTTTCCGGGGTAAATCAATCCGCGAGGGCGGTCGGCCAGATCGACAGATCCAGCTGATGAGACTTCTGTTCTGGACTCCCCCGATTCGGGAAGCTAGTCTACCGCCGGGGGAAGCATATGCATCACGCTGAAAAGAAACGTCAGGCGGCCAAGGCCGCGCTGCAGTGCATTAAACCGGGGATGATTCTCGGCATGGGCACGGGTTCAACTGTCAACGAACTCATCAAAGAGCTGCCGGCATTTCGCGATCAGCTGGACGCGATCG
>Ga0316187_10003950_pt1 | contig 12851 bp, 11 predicted proteins | sample CroRivburrow1_MG_FD_204927 | JGI IMG/M metagenome (GOLD analysis project Ga0316187, IMG submission 204927) | Coastal sediment microbial communities from Maine, United States - Cross River worm burrow 1 | ecosystem: Environmental > Aquatic > Marine > Coastal > Sediment | place: USA: Maine...
TACCTGTTGTAAAAGGAAACAATTTCAGAACTTCCCTACACTATTTTGATCCTTCGGCATTTGACGGCACTCCTGATGCTACCAACTTATATCTGGAAAAAAGTAAAGAAATTGCCACAGAAATGTTCTATCTTTTTTATGTTATTAAAAACTCCAAGTAAATTTGAACCTATGACGCACCTAAGGCGATTTTTTGAAAGATGAAGAAATTACCACTGATCACGCGAATTTTACTTTGGAGGAAACGAAGTATATCTGACAAAAGGTTTATGATACTCCTGAGTATTGTTGCTGGCACTGCAGGTGGACTAGGGGCTGTTATCATTAAGAATTCTGTAAGACTAATTCAGGATTTTTTGACCAAGGGATTTTCAGATGATTACTTCCAGATCATGTACATAGTTTATCCAGCAATTGGACTTCTTGCTTCAGCGCTGATCGTACGATATATTATCCGTAATAAAGTCGGTCATGGGGTTCCCAATGTATTATATGCCATCTCGAAAAACAATGGGATTATACGCTCTTTTCAAATGTATGCTTCCATAATTACCAGCTCTATAACAGTTGGATTTGGTGGTTCAGTTGGACTTGAAGGGCCTACAGTCTCTACCGGAGCGGCATTTGGATCAAATATTGGGCGGTTCCTGCGACTTGATTATAAAAATATTACTCTGCTAATTGCATGTGCTTCAACTGGCGCTGTCGCGGCCATATTTAAAGCACCCATAACAGCTATTGTATTTGCCCTGGAAGTTCTGATGCTTGACCTGACCATGGCTTCTTTATTGCCCCTTTTAATTGCAGCTGTTTCAGGGGCAGTCACTTCCTACTTCTTTCTTGGCCAAAAAGTGATATATCCTTTTGAGGTTGTAAATCAATTTGCTTTATCAGAAATTCACTTGTATATCATTCTTGGGATTTTGTGTGGATTCATTTCTCTGTACTTTACCAAGATGTACCTATTCATCGCTCAAAAATTTGAGAAAGTAAATAAGTGGTACCTGCGGTACCTGATTGGGGCCGGCATACTCGGACTTCTGATTTTCTTACTACCCTCTCTCTACGGTGAAGGATATGAAGCCATTAATTCGAGTCTCCATGCTGATTTTGATCATCTGTTCAATAACACTTTTTATTTCAATTTTAAGGATAACAAAAGTGTTATTATCCTGATTCTCCTGGCTCTGATATTATTCAAGGGAGTTGCTACATCCGTTACTTTTGGAGGAGGAGGAATAGGAGGTATTTTTGCGCCTTCTCTCTTCACCGGAGCACATGCAGGACTTCTTTTTGCTTTTCTTTTAAATACTATTTTCGGGAGCAATGTTTCACTCACAAATTTTGCCCTGGTTGGGATGGGTGGTGTGATTGCAGGAATTTTGCATGCACCCCTAACCGGAATATTCCTTATTGCTGAGATAACCGGTGGGTATGAGTTATTTTTACCATTAATGATTGTTGCAACCTTGTCCTATGGCACCATGAATACTTTTGAGAAAACTTCTGTTTATACTTATCAGCTTGCCAGACGTGGTGAACTTTTTACACATGACAAAGATAAAGTGGTGTTATCCCTTATGAATGTTAAGGACCTCCTTGAAACAAAATTTAAAACAATCGATGAGGATGCTACCTTAGGTGAGCTAGTTAAAATTATTCAAAACTCCAATAGAAATATTTTCCCAGTCATCGACAAGGATAATCACCTCCATGGAATTATACATTTAAACAATGTTCGGCATGTTATTTTTAAACCTGAGTTGTATGACTCAACAAAAGTCAGCAACCTCATGTATTTCCCGGTTAACTTTGTTTCACCCGACGACTCTATGGAAGATATCGTTCAAAAATTTCAATCCAGTGGCCACTTTAACTTACCAGTTCTTAAAGAAGGTAAGTATGTTGGATTCGTATCAAGAGCAAATGTTTTATCAAAATATCGCAAGTTACTAAAACATTTTTCGGAAGATTAATGTTATTCATCAGGATACGAAGTTCTCGCAGTTTCGAAGGATATGATAACAATGTCAACAAGATGACATGATCTCAAAATTTTTGAAACTAATTTGTCTTTCAAGATAGGTAATTAAATTCCAATATCGTAAATTGTAAGATAGAACTCATTTAAATACAACCCTGAATTAGTATAACCGAAAATGAAAAATGTTAGTTATCTTTTGTTATTGATTGTCTTCTCAATGGTATCTTGTTTCGGATCAAAAGATTATCTGGTTGAGTCTGACTATAGCTATGCCGGAAACTTCAAGAAGTACAAAACCTTTTCCTTCATAAATCAACAACGCCTTGATTTAGATAGTCTTATCCCTGAAGAATTAATTATGAATACGATAAAGAATCGTATGTCCCTACTTGGATACAAGCATACTGAAGAAAAACCCAATCTCTTAATTGGGTTCAGAATGTATTATAATGACTTCAAATTCAACGGATGGAAACAGCCTGAAATTGAGGTTTGGCTAGATGAACATGGTTTTGTAAAAGAACAATTCGACAAGGTGAAGTATAATATGCAGGAAGGTACATTAATGATACTTCTTGTAGACAGAAAAATGAATAAAACCGTGTGGCAGGGATATAATAGCGGATTGATAGATGTTAATACCATTGAAAACGAAAGATTTATCAAAGGAAGCGTTCGCTTGATCTTCGACAAATACCGGGTTTTTGCAGATGGCTACCTCAAAGAAAGAAGTTAGAATGTATTTTCTTAAATACACTCACAATCAAGTAATTAACTTCAAAAAAAAATTAAATATTATTTGCAATTAATATATATAATCTTAGCTTTGCGGCTGCATTCTTTGGTTCGTTTACTTACTTCAGTTAAAATAATCATAAAAACGGCAACAAAGTTTCGTATTTATCGTTCCTTAAAGGGCTGAGTACTAGACATTAGGAAATTGAAAATATCTTGGATTTGTGCTGGTTTAATGTTGGAAAAATGCAAATTACTTATTCAGCTATTCTGCATGTTCAACCGGATAATTTCCCGTTTACAACAATAATTACCTTTCCCAGATATGAATTACATTGATAAAACGTGATATAAAACAAAAACTTTAGCATGAGGCAGTTAAAAATTACACAATCTATTACCAACAGAAAAGAAAGTCATACAATTGAAAAATATTTCAATGATTTAAGTAAAGAAGAAACAATCACCCCAGAAGAAGAAGCTGAATTAGCGCGAAGAATTAGAACTGGCGACAATGTTGCCCTCGAAAAATTAGTTAAAGCCAATTTGCGATTTGTAATCTCAGTTGCAAAACAATATCAAAACAGAAATATCCCTTTAAATGATCTTATAAATGAAGGGAACATTGGCTTAATTAAAGCTGCCCAGAAATTTGATGAAACTAAAGGTTTTAAATTTATTTCATATGCAGTATGGTGGATCCGACAGTCAATCCTTCAAGCTATAAATAATCATTCGAAAATTGTCAGGATTCCTGCAAATAAAAAAGGTCATTTTAATCAAATCAAGAAGGCATATTCTTCCTTCGAGCAAGTATATGAAAGGGAGCCAACCCCTGAAGAGTTAGCAGAAATACTTGACCAGGAACCGTCTGATATATATAATACCCTGAATGCCGATATTAATAAGACCTCACTCGATGCTCCCTTTGGAGATGATGGAGAAGGTAATCTTTATGATGTCATGGAGAATAGCGCCATCGAAGGTACTGATTACAAGATGGAATATACACAGTCACTTCAGCATGAAACATTAAGAACTTTGAAAACTCTTGATGCAAGAGAAATGGAAGTTATTAAAATGTCATTTGGAATTAATTATGACCATGCAATGAACTTTGAAGAAATTGGAGAAAGAATGGGATTAACCAGAGAAAGGGTAAGACAAATACGGGAGAAGGCTCTCAAGAAATTAAAGTCTACCAGTAGGCAGAAATTATTGAAAGAATTTTGTGCTAGATAATCCGGCAAAAACATGATACTATTTAAATCCCGCTAAAAGCGGGATTTTTTTTTGAATTTATTAATAAATCTAGTTTCTTAAAGGCAAAATGGAAGAACAATATTTTGATATCTTGTATGTTGATGATGAACAAAACAATCTGGACGCATTTAAAGCCTCTTTTAGACGAGATTTTAAAATTAGTTTAGCCTTGTCTGCTGCTGAAGGTCTGGAAATTTTGAAAAACCTTTCAAATATTCCCATTGTAATCAGCGATCAAAGAATGCCAAAGACAACCGGTTCCGAATTTCTGGAAGAGGTATCCCACAGATTCCCAGATTCTATAAGGATATTGATTACAGGATATGCTGATCTTGAATCTACCATCGAAGCTATAAACAAAGGAAAAATATTTTACTATATATCAAAACCAATAAATCCGGAAGAAGTAAAACTTATTCTTAAGAAAGCCTTTGACACCTATCATCTTCAACTAAACAATAAAATACTGACCAAGGAAAGAGAAGAGTTGTTAATAAAATCAGAGAGGGAAGAAAAGGAATTAATAAAATCTCAATTACAAAATCTCCGATCCCATATCAACCCTCACTTCTTATTCAATTCATTAAACATTTTAAGTGCACTCGTACAGGACAACGATCAGGCTAAAACATATATCCTCAAATTAGCCCATGTATATAGATATCTGCTCCAAAGCAGTGATCATACCACTAGTACTCTTAAGTCTGAATTGGAATTTATCCAGGAATACATTTTTCTTCAAAAAATCAGATTCACAAATGGTATTGAAATGAAAATTAATATCCCGGAAATATACCTGGAATACTTAATACCTAGTTACTCGATGCAAATTTTGGTTGAGAACATTTTTAAGCATAACGCTGTTTCAGAAGATTATACTATGGATATAAATGTTTTTATTAATCCGGATGAATATCTGGCAATAACCAATACTATACACCCTAAAAATAATCTTTTTGAAAGCTCTGGTATAGGGCAGATAAATCTTATTGAACGGTATAATCTAATATGCGATAAAAAACCAAAATTTATAGTTGAAAACGGATTGTATATTGCATTAATTCCTCTACTACCACCAAATAATTACAAAGATGACTGAAGTTCTTTTATTGGAAGATGAACCGCTGGCAGCAAATGAAATCAAACAAATAGTATTGAAATTCAGACCGGATTATCAGATCCAGGAAATTATCGGATCCGTAAAAAAAGCTGTTACATGGCTAAAAAACAATGATCCTGATCTTATCCTGTCAGACATACAGCTTGCCGATGGTACGTGTTTCGAGATTTTTGAGAAAATTAATAAAGAAATACCGATAATCTTTATTACTGCATACAACCAATATGCTATTCAAGCTTTTAAAGAGTTCAGCATTGACTATCTATTGAAACCAATTGAACCGGTAGAGTTCGAAAACGCAATTGAAAAGTTTGAGAAACTAAATTCCGCGATAAATTTGTCAGAATTGGTAGCAATAAAAAACCTGCTTATCCAAAGGAATGAAAAATATCAGGAAAGATTCCGGGTGAATTATGGAGACACCTATCTTTCTATTCCCACTGAAGAAATAGCATATTTTTTCAGTGAAGACCGGTATACCTATCTGGTTTCAAAATCAGGCAAACAGCATATTATAAATTTCAACTTATCTGAACTGGAAGAAAAGATTGATCCTAAACAATTTTTTCGAATTAACAGGAAATTTATAGTCAATTTTAAAGCCATCACTAAAATGACGAGCCATACTAAAAGCAGGGTAAAACTTGAGCTAGAGCCACCTCTTCCCTACTCTATGGAAGCAATTGTTAGTGTTGAAAAATCGGGCGATTTTAAGGACTGGCTTAACAAATGACCTACTATTTAAAATTCAGAGCCCGATATCCTAAATAGCCCCCATTTCCCTTAATACACAAATTAATTTGAGATAATCATTTAACAATTCCTGAAATTATATCCAGTTGATCTTTCAACAACCTGAAGGATTTTCGATGAAGCCTGGTAACTCCATGCAATTGAATGGCCTTTCGGTGATACTGCGTGGGGTAACCGGCATTTTTATCCCAGCCATAATGTGAATATTTTTTTGAATATGCCTTCATTAGCTGATCTCTGTAAGTCTTTGCCAGTATTGAAGCAGCGGCTATCGACATATACTTCCCATCGCCTTTTATAATGCACTGGTGATCAATTGATTTATACGGCTTAAATCGGTTGCCATCTACTAGAATTAAATTAAAACCATCAGGTTTCAATTGTTCCAAGGCAAGGTGCATAGCTTTAATGGATGCATTTAGAATATTGATTTTATCTATTTCTTGGTTGTCAACTATTCCTATTCCATAACTTATTGCAGAATCATAAATAATATCTCTTAACTGCTCTCTCTTGGCGGAAGTTAGTTTTTTTGAATCATTTAATACTGGATTTCTGAAATCCGGGGGTAAGATTACGGCTGCTGCGACCACGGGCCCTGCTAAACATCCTCTTCCCGCTTCATCACAGCCGGCTTCATGCATTCCTTCTTTATAAAATGGTAAAAGCATGATTATTTAGTATTTTACACTCATAAAAATAGAAACATAATTACATTTTAAAAATGAGTGAAATTAAAAATCCATGGAGAACCCTGGCATCAAAACAGATCTATGAAAATGATTGGATCAAACTCGTTGAGTTCCAGGTAATTAATCCAAATGGAAATAAAGGTATTTACGGAAAAGTCAGTTTTAAGAATAAAGCTATTGGGATTATACCATTAGATGAAAATGGTTATACCTGGCTTGTGGGGCAATATAGGTATACACTTGATGAATATTCCTGGGAAATACCAATGGGCGGTGGCCCCCTTTCAATAGATCCCCTGGTTTCCGCTAAAAGGGAATTGCTCGAGGAAACTGGACTGATCGCTAATAAATGGAGCAGGATTTTAAGAATTCACACCTCAAACTCTGTAACTGATGAAGAAGGATTTGTTTATCTGGCTGAAGACCTACTGCAATCCACGCCTGAATTTGATGATACAGAGAAAATTGCCATAAAGAAAATTCCTTTCAAAAAAGCATACGACATGGTTCTTGATAACAAAATAACAGATTCCATAAGTATAGCAGGTATTCTTAAATTAGGTAAAATGCTTGATCTATAAAAAGTCAATATCTACATTAAAAGGATATTTCATTAGATATTGCAACGCAGTATCTGGAGAAAGGTCTTCAAACATGACATCATATAATTTCTCAGTTATCGGCGCTCTAATCTTATAATATTTGGCTAAACTACGTATAACCTTTACTGTGTTAATTCCTTCAGCGGTTTCTTCCATGGATTCGGTAATAGTATCCAACGATTCTCCCTTCGCCAACCTATAACCAACAGTAAAGTTTCTGCTGAGTTGACTGGAACAAGTAGTTACCAGGTCACCAATACCAGCCAATCCCAAGAAAGCCTGGGTATTTCCACCAAGGACTTTCCCCAAATAGATCATTTCAACCATCCCCCGGCTAATTAAAAAGCCCCTCGAATTTTCCCCGAGACCTAAACCTGTTAGAGCACCTGAGGCAATGGCAATTATATTTTTTAATGCTCCGCTTAATTCAATTCCAATCAGATCATTACTGCCATACACCTGAAACCTGTCAGTTCGCAATAATTTTTGGCCTGCTAATATAACTTCGTTAAATCTGGAAGCGACAACGGTAGCCGAAGGTTGACCCTGCGCTAATTCATCAGCAAGATTAGGCCCGGCCAGACAACCAACACGAACCACAACACTTTCCTCCAAAACGACCTCACTCATAGTTTTGACATCACTACGTGAAATAACCGTGTCCTCGGTTAAATCCGAAAGTTCTCCTTTTAAATCGAGCCCTTTGATACCATGAATCAGTATGTGATATGGCTTCAAATATTGGGATAGGCTTTTCATTAATGACCGAAATGTTGAAGCTGGAATTATAGGAAAGATTATTGAACATCTGCCAGCCAGGTACTCAAGATCATTTGTTAATTCAATGTTTTTATTCAATCTTTGATTATTGCTAATCCGGCTACTGCGAACTTCTTCAACCTGTTCAGGATTTCTCCCATACAAGATCACATCTGTATTATTTGACAACAAATTTGAAACAGCAGTTCCAAAACTTCCAATCCCTATAACTCCTACTGGATTATATGTATTTTTCAAAGCCATACCCATCTAATCGATTTCTATAATAATACAGGGTTTTAAGGTCATTTGTAATGATATTTCCCTCCTTATTAAATAATAATGGTCTCTGAGCATGAAAGGTACCAACGCTATTCACTCCTGACCGTATAAGCATCTCCAGATTATTCACCCTTAAAGCTTGATTTACTTTGATCTTTCCTAAAACCTCATATTCTATAACAATGTCCCGAAGCTTAGCATAAATCCTGGCAAATTCATCATATTCTATCTCAAGATCCTCTGTTGGAATTCTAAAGAGACTGTAGAGATCAAGTTTAGTGTTCTTTTTCCTGATTAACTCAAATCCGACAAAGGCCGCTAAATGACTTGGAGAACATTGCGCATTCCTATAAAAATCAGTTACAATCTTCTCCCCAAGCATTCTTGTATATTCCCCATCACGTTGCACATTTTCCGTAATAATATCATTGGAAGTGAAGTAATCCTTAATGTCAATTATATTGCCGCTTTTATCCAGACTATTCCCGGAGGCATCCACACTATTCCCAAACAAATCCATGGCCGCGCCAATACTAACTGACATATCTGCTCCCCGCGTAAAAAATTTGGTTAAAAACGAGAGGATCTTATAAGATGATGAAAATTGGTCGGATTCCGTGTAATACCGTTCCTGACCCTTTTTCTCAAGATAATCAGATATCAGGTGAACAGCTTCAAGCACAAAGTTATAATTCAAAACAACCGGTACTATAAAAATTTTATCCGCCTTTCCACCATTGGCCTTTAGATAGTTTAATCGCTGTGCATCCATGGCAGTACTTAAAAGTCCTAATTTTAAATGACTTTCCAGTTTGCCTGATCGGGATCTGGTACCTCCTGGGAAAAACAAACTATGTATTCCATTTTGCAAGGCCAGATCTGAATACATTTTCAAGGTCTCCAGATAGATCATATTCTTTTTTCTGCGATCCACCTTATAGGCACCAAGGCTATTCATAAAATAAGCGAACAATGCTATATTAAACAGGTTCAATCCAGCCCCATAGATAAAGGGAGGCAATCCAAGGGAATGAATAACGAAACCTATTGTAATGGAGTCCAGATTGCTAAAATGCGTTGGGACCATAACTATGGTTCCGATCTTGGCCAGATTTCTTAATTGTTCTGTCTCTCCTTCAATGTGGATTTTATCCTGTAGTGTAAGTTTTCCTTTGAATAAACCCTTAAAAGATCCAAGTTTGGCGGCATTAAATAACCGCCCAAAGCCGAAGGTGACTATTGTTCTTGCCATGCTGTAGTGGGAAGGTTTAAAATTTCCCGCTATTTCATTGGCATATCTTGAAATGATCTCTTTTAGGATATCATGAGTTTCCCGTTCTACATCCGCCTCATTATCAGATGATAGATGCAATAAATTCTTCTTTACGTTGGACCAGAACAATGATTCATCTTCCGGATCAACCTTCCATGGATTCTCCTTCACCCTTAATCGTTCTTTGAACATAGTAATTTCAAGTTCTTCTTTTAGTAGTTCAGTACTGCCTCTTAACTGGAGTATTTTAGAAAAACTTGCATTTACTACCTCCTCAACGAATTCTTTTCTGTTTTTACCCAACCTTACTACCGGCCATTCTTTTGGAGCAGGTAAAATTGGATCATACGTTTTGGCTTTTGTATCGTATTTACTTTCAATCATCCAAAGGCTAATATATCTAAAAATCTTACATTATTGTAAGTATAAGGGATAATTCGATCAATCGAAAAGTAATTGTATACCTCCAGAATCTATTATGCGAAGTACTGCTTCAGAGTTAATTTCACCCTTTATCATTGGAATGAGTATTTGATTATTATGCCCTGTATTGTATTTAACCTCGGTGCCTGATTTTAAAGGATCGATGACAATATACCTGGTATTCGGATCAATCTTGTTCCCCATAAACAGATCTTTTAAATGCCAGAAAGAATATAGTTTTCTGTTTTTCGCATCTTTTGCGAGGTATTTATTAATATCAATTTGATCTTGATTATCCAAAACCTCAAGATACAATACCCGCTTTTCAATAGGTTCCTTTTTTAAATACTGATTTACAAAATTTATAAATTCATTCAGGTTACCTGAAACCATTTTTATTGAAAAGTCGCGATGAGCATTTACCAGGTTAACAGTAAGGGCTTTTTCTCCAAGCCAACCAAAATAAAATGCAAAGACACCACCAATAATAAATATTAACGCAATAAACGGATGAAACAATCCCTTGAAAAATCCTACTGAAATGAGGGGAGTAAGAATACCGCTGAGTATAATGGGTATAAGTAATTTCCTTTGGTTAATGCTTAGAGAAATCAAATATTCTATCGGGAATTCAGATCTTTTACCTTTGAAGGTCACGTATAATCTTCTATCTGTAATTTCACACTTGTTCCTTTCATCCTTATCGAAAAGGATATAGCACTTTGCAATATTTGATTCACTCTCCCTCAATTAATTAAGATTTTTTATAACAAGGTATTCACTTATTTTGTTTACAATAATATCTACTTTATAAAACATACTTAACATTCTTTTATTAATTTTAAATAATCCTTGAGGTCAGCCCATTTGATAGGGTTGATATTATATATCTTAGTTTGGAATGAGGCGAATCTTAAATATAGTTTTAATTCTAATTATCCTTATAAGTCTGCACTTATCGCATAGGGGTTATGCTCAGGTAGAACAACCCTCTCGATTTGAAATTGAGGTAGAATGGCAGGACGAGTATTTTAATATCATTTCTGCTGAAGAAAATGGATTATTCTTAATTCGCAAAAATGTAGAGAAGATTCAAAAAAGTGATTTGACGTGGGAAATTACTGTCCTGGATACAACCTTAGCGGTAAAATGGCGAAAAGATATTTATCTTAATCTAAGCTATGATCTGCTAGGCTACGATTATTATAAGAATAAAGTATTCCTTCTGTTTGCAATGCCTGAATCCTATAAAGATGATCATATCATTCTGGAAGTCGATATGATCTCGGGATTATATCAGACATATAATGTGAAGAGGTCGTTAAACATTCAATTAACGGAATTTGAAATTTTAGATAATTCAGCAATTTTTGGCGGATATTTCAATAATAAACCCACTATACTCCAATATATTTTTAAGGAAGGTAAAACACTGGCTTTACCTGGTTTTTATGAGGAAAGAAGCCGTCTTGTTGATGTTCATATTAATGATGAAAAGGGCATATTAACTGTATTAACAACCATAAGGACCGTAAATAAGAATTACTCCATAGTTGTAAGACAATTCGAGAAAGATGGGACAATGATTGAGAATACAACTATAGTACCTGAAAACAATACCAGTCTTTTAGATGCCAGATATGTTACAATCGATAATGATATAGACATTATTGCCGGGACATATTCAAATAAGAATTCCAGGTCTTCCCGTGGAATATTCCTTGCCCATATAAATGAAAATGAGGAACAAACCTTGAAGTATTATAATTACGGGGAATTACAAAACTTCTTTAGTTATATGAAAGCAAAAAGGGAGAAGAGGGTTCAGGAAAGGATTAAAAGAAAAAAGATCAAAGGGAAGAAACTCAAATTTAACTACCGTTTGCTAGTCCATGACATCATTAAGTATGAGAACGAATACATATTGGTTGGTGAAGCGTATTATCCAAAATACAACAGTACCAGTTTCTATGGAGGTTATGGTTATACAAACTACTACCCGAATTATTCCCCCAGACGAAGCCAAAACAACTCCTATTTTGCAGGATACAAATACACGCATGCCATTGTTATCGGGTTTGGCGAACAGGGGGAATTACATTGGGACAATAGTTTTGAGATCAATGATATCACGAGCTATGATTTGAAGCAATTTGTTGAAGTCGATCCACAAGAGGATGAAATAGTTCTGTTATACAACTATGAAAGCGTAATTAGATCAAAGCTAATTAAGGATGAAGAAGTGGTTGAAGGCAAATCTTTTGATGATATAAATCTGAAATTTGATGATGATGAAGTTGAAAATGACGACTCTGATTTTGGGGGACTTGAGTCATGGTATAAAGACCGGTTTTATGCTTATGGAGTGCAGAAAATTAAGAATCTAAAAGACTCTGGAGTTAAACTTAACAGAAAAGTGTTTTTTATTAATAAAATTTTATACAATTAGTTTTGTATTCCTTATGTTTGCATAGTTAATGTTGATTTTTTAAATTTTCTGATGCAAAAAAAATTACTTCTCGATCATCAATTATTTGAAATTACAATACAACGTCTTTGCCAGCAACTTATTGAAAATCATAGTAACTTCAAGAATACCGTATTAATAGGCTTACAGCCAAGGGGAATTTTTTTAGCTGACAGGATAAAATCAACTCTTGAAGCAAATCTGGGAGATAAAATTGATCTCGGATATCTGGATATAACATTTTATAGAGATGATTTCAGACGCAGAGAAAAACCACTGCGAGCAAATGCCACAAGTATGCCATTTATTCTTGAAGATAAAAAAGTCGTGTTGATAGATGATGTTTTGTATACCGGCCGTTCAATACGTGCGGCTCTTGATGCCATGTCAGCTTTTGGAAGACCTGAACTTGTCGAATTACTGGTGCTGATCGAAAGGAAATATACTCGCCATTTACCCATCCAACCTAATTATATTGGAAAAAGCGTAAACACCATG
>Ga0316187_10003951_pt1 | contig 12850 bp, 15 predicted proteins | sample CroRivburrow1_MG_FD_204927 | JGI IMG/M metagenome (GOLD analysis project Ga0316187, IMG submission 204927) | Coastal sediment microbial communities from Maine, United States - Cross River worm burrow 1 | ecosystem: Environmental > Aquatic > Marine > Coastal > Sediment | place: USA: Maine...
AACAGCACCCGTAAACGCCCCCTCTTCTTGCGGACTCATATTCTGCGCACCCCAAGCCACGTTAGTACCATGCAGCAAGGATTGCGCTTGAGCCAAATACGGATAAGGAACACACACTGCATAGTCAGCATTACCCAGATCACGCACACCAGCCAGAACCGCTTTCAACAGCGCTTCATTGCGTGCCAAGCGACCGAACATCTTCCAGTTTCCTACAACAAGTTTGCGGCGCATCTCGTTTTCACCCTATAGAGACCAAAGCGTGGAATGCTACTCGCGAACGCACTTGCGGTCAACGAGGAAGGCATTATATTGAGCATGTATTTTTGTGAAAGGCAAAAAAATTCAGGCTATAAAGAATTGCAAGTTGCACATTAAAATAAGCAAATCAGGCAGCCTGTACCGGAATCTGATCGCGACTATCAATTATCCTATTTTGCTCATCCACATAAACAAGCTGTGGATGAAATTTTTGAAGTTCGATTTCGTTATACATCGCGTAGGTTGCAATGATAAGGATATCGCCGGGATTTGCTTTGTGGGCAGCCGCACCGTTTACTGAAATCACACCCGAACCTCGCTGCGCACGAATCGCATAGGTGGTGAAACGCTCACCATTGGTGACGTTGTAAATATCAATCTGCTGATACTCATTGATGTCGGCAGCATCCAGCAAATCATCGTCAATCGCGCAGGAGCCCTCGTAGTGCAACTCGGCGTGCGTAACATGCGCCCGGTGCAACTTCGATTTAAGCATCATCCTCTGCATGGAATATCTCCAGTTTCAATCAGGTGAGAATTATACCAAAGGCAGGCAATCTACCTCAAAACAAGTTTTGTGTAGAGTTGACACCTTCGCACCGATGCCCACACGTAGCCGTTCAATCGGGTAGGCTGATTTCGATATTATCAATCAAACGGGTATCACCCAATCTGGCTGCCACCAGTATCACCAACTCGCCTTGCCCCAAACTCGCCGACAGTAAATCCAACTGACTGCGCACCGCCACATAATCCACCTGCCAACCTCTGCTTACAAGCTCTTCGACTGCCTGATTCTGTAATTGTTCAAAGTTGCGCTCACCTTTCAGGATTGCTACTTTTATCTCTTGCAGTATCTGATACAGGAACACCGCCTCGACACTCTCATCTGCATTCAGATACTGGTTACGTGAACTCAGCGCCAAGCCATCCGAGGAGCGCACTGTCTCACCACCGATGACGCGTACTGGCAAGCTTAGTTGCGAGACCATCAATCGAATAATATGCAACTGCTGATAATCCTTTTTGCCGAACACCGCTGTATGTGGCTGCACGATATTAAGCAACTTCAGCACCACCGTCGCCATACCGCGAAAATGTCCGGGACGGGACGCACCATCCAGCTCGTTGGCAATCGGTGGCAGATCAACGAACACAGTCTGGCGAGCCGGATACATCTCGATTACCGACGGCGCGAACACCAGATCTGCCAAGCCATTCAGCTTGGCACAATCCGCCTCCAGCGTACGCGGATATTGATTGAAATCCTCGTTCGGGCCGAACTGCAATGGGTTGACGAAAATACTCGTCACCACCATCGAGCCGTGCTCGCGAGCCTGTCGTACTAGTGCAATGTGGCCTTCGTGCAAATTGCCCATAGTCGGCACGAAAACGATAGCGGATTCGCCATTCAGGCGTGCGCGCAAGTCGGCGGCAGTGGAAATAATTTGCATATTATTTAGTCATCAAACAGCCAGTGTAGAAATTAGATATGAATCCACAGGATATAGCCATCCTTCAAAACTCGTGCTCCGCGCTTGGAAACTCGCCCACTTTCACTTCGCGCACATAACACGTCACCGCATCCGCAATGGATGCCGCACCTTGCATATAGTTCTTCACAAAGCGCGGCTTTTTGCCCGGATAGATGTCCAGCATGTCGTGTAACACCAACACCTGACCGGAACAATCTTTGCCCGCACCGATACCAATAGTAGGAATGCTCAGTTGCGCGGTAATCTCTGCCGCCAGTAATGTGGGTACGGCCTCCAGCACGATCATGCCTGCACCAGCCTGCTCGAGTGCCACGGCATCTTCCAGTAATTTTTGCGCAGCAGCAGATTCCTTACCTTGCACGCGGTAACCACCCAACTGGTTCACCGATTGCGGAGTCAACCCGATATGGCCACACACCGCAATGCCTCGCTCGGTGAGGAAGTGCACTGTTTCAACCATGGCCGCACCACCTTCGATCTTGACCATCTGTGCACCCGCCACCATCAGTTTCGCGGTATGAGCAAAAGCGTCCTGCGGGCTAATCTGGAATGTAGCGAATGGCATGTCTGCGATGATAAATGCCTGCTTAGCACCGCGCGCTACACAGGCGGTGTGATACACCATGTCGTCCAACGTAACCGGCAATGTCGTCTCATGCCCCTGCAACACCATGCCAAGCGAATCGCCAACCAGCAGTATGTCTACGCCCTGCGTTTCGAGTAACGTAGCGAAGCTCGCGTCGTAGCAGGTCAGCACGGCGATTTTCTCACCCTTGTTACGCATAGCTTGCAATTTGGTTAAGTTCTTTCTCATCTAGCCGCCTTCTACCCCTTGCTGAAAAACTCACGCGGGCCGCGCATTTCTTCAATACGCTTTAACAGCAAAGTGAAATCTTCATCTCCATCAACAAAATTCAAATGCTCACTGTTTACCATTAGGACAGGCGCCGCATCATAATGATAGAAGAAATCACTGTAACTTTGTGCCAACCGCAACAAATAATTTTCGCTGATGCCATGCTCATATGACTGGGCTCGACGATTGACTCGCTCCACCAGCGTTTCTGAAGCTGCCTGTAAATAAATTACCAAGTCCGGCACTGGCGCTTGTAATTGCAAGGACTGATATATTTGTTGGTAAAGCACGAATTCCTGATCATTCAAATTTAGCCGAGCAAATAATGGATCTTTGTCGAACATATAATCTGCTACCGTACTTTTGCCGAATAGATCCATTTGTGCGAGATCGCGAACTTCGTTACCACGTTGAAACAAAAAGAATAGTTGTGTTGCCAGCGCGTAGCGTGGCGGGTCTTGATAGAATTTAGCGAGAAACGGATTTTCTTCCGGCCTTTCCAACAAAGTGTTGGCATCAACATGCTCTGCAAGCCGACGCGCAAGACTAGTCTTACCCACTCCGATCGGCCCCTCAACAACAATGTAATGATATTGATCAAGCATAATCTACTAGCCGTTCCAATGACTGATCGATGCAAGATTCCATAGCCCTTGTCGCCGACCCGACTGCAGGAATAATGACACTCGGCGCTATCTCCAACAGCGGCTTTAACACAAACGCCCGCAGGTGCATTTGTGGATGTGGAATAGTTAATCCCTCTTCATGAAGCTGCACCTCGCCAAACAACAATATATCCAGATCAAGGGTGCGCGGCGCATTGCGAAAAGTGCGTTCACGTCCGTGACTTTGTTCGATTTGCAACAACGCTTGCAACAATTCTCTAGGCCCTAGCATCGTCGAAACTTTAGCTACCGCATTGACGAAATCTGATTGATTTGCATATCCCAAGGGCGCACTTGAATACAACGATGATTGTGCAATCAAACACGTACCAGGCAGCTTTTCAATTGCGACGAATGCACGCTGCAATTGACGGCATGGATCTTCCAGATTACTGCCCAACCCAATAAAGGCTAAGTGTTGTGTCACTCTATGCGCTCACTGGAAAGTGGCTCGTTCGCAATTGATTCACTTTTTGTGGCCTCAGGCTTTCTCCTGGGTTTGCGACGACGACGCTTTTTTTCTCCCGCCTGTTCTGGTTGCAACATCTCAGTCTGTCGTTCGGTACTGGCATCCTGAAACTCATCCCACCACAAGCCAAGCTCCTCGTCTGCTTCACCGCTGGCGCAGCGCAACAGCAAGAAGTCATATGCCGCGCGGAAGCGTGGCTGCTCTAACAGACGAAACGGACGCTGGCCAGAACGATGATCGAATCGTTGCTGCATTAACCATATCTCTTTCATCACCGCATCCTGGCGATGTGGAATAGCAAGTTTCGCTTTTTGTCTGGCTAACACCTCATCCATCGCGAAATGCATTGCACCCACTGGACGCTCACCCTGCTTCACTCGCAACTTCCATGCTGCCAATACCTCATGCCAAAGCAATGCAGCAAATAAAAATGGGGGGGAAACTGACTTTTCCTGACTGAGTCGCTCATCAGTATTGCGCAATGCAAGCATGACGAATTTTTCGCCCATTGGCTGTTCGAGAATCATATCCAACAGCGGTAACAGGCCATGATGCAAGTTCATTTTGCGCAACTGCTGAATGCACACCACAGAATGCCCGGACAACAACATTTTTAGCACCTCATCCAACAAACGCGCCTGCGGCACGTTGTCGAGCAAGCCTTTCATGCTGGCAATAGGCGCGGCAGTTTTTGCGTCCAATCTGATATCCAACTTTGCGGATAAGCGCACCGCACGCAGCATACGTACGGGATCTTCGCGATACCGCACCTTAGGGTCTCCTATCATGCGTAACAGCCGTTTACGAATATCGGCATAACCCTGATGGTAGTCGTAAATTTCTTGTCTACTTGGATCGTAGAACAACGCATTAGCTGTAAAGTCGCGCCGGGCAGCGTCCTGCTCCTGATCACCAAATTCATTGTCGCGTAACAGACGCCCATGATCATCTGTTTGCGCATCTTCCTCCTCGATCATGCGTCGAAAAGTCGAAACCTCCACCATTTCCGGACCAAACATCACATGAACTAATCTGAATCGCCGTCCGATGATACGGGCACGGCGAAATACGCGGCGCACCTCTTCTGGCGTAGCATCTGTGGTTACATCAAAATCCTTGGGATGCCGCCCCAGCAGCAAGTCTCGTACAGCACCGCCAACCACGTACGCCTGGAATCCTGCCGCCTGTAAACCATCGGTAACTTTTAGCGCGCCATAGCTGATCTGCTCACGCGCAACACCATGCAAACTGAATGGAATTACCTGAGCATTTCCTACCGACTGTACTTTGGCAGATTTGCGAAAAACACGCTTGAGGATACGTTTGATCATGCAATTTTCAAAAAATTGATGCGGAACAACCGCATAAAGGCTGCAAATTATACACCGCGTACAGGAGTCAACCCCAAAGAAAAGCGCGCCTTAAAGCGCGCTTCATATTCAAGGATATTGCCAGACATTACGCATCAATTTCCTGCAATCGCCCATCTTGATTGATTTATTGCACCCGCTTCCCCATTACGGAATTGTATTATCTCCTGCCACTTAACTAGCCCTGAGGAAGTTGGCTTTTCTACAGTCTAGTCGTCAGAGTCGATTTCAAAATTCTTTTTAAGGCACTTGCTCATGAATTCCTTGCGCTCTTTGCCTTTAAGAGAGTCTACTTTTGCTTTCGCATTGCATGCTTTCATCTTCTCGCGTTGCTTAAGCTGCGCTGGAGATGCTGATTTCTTTTTAACTTCGCCTTTATCGTGCGAGTCATGTTTATTCTCTTTTTTACGAGCCTCTTTGCGATCACTCTTCAAGCATTTACTCATAAAAGTTTTACGTTCATCCCCTTTCAGGCCTTCTTCCTTCGCTTCCTTATTACAGCTCTTCATTTTGTCTTGTTGGTCAGCCGCGAAAGCAGGTAAAGAAATGATAAATGCAAACCCTATAAAAATCAGTGTGAAAGTTTTACTCATAAAAATCTCCCTAAAGTGATGATGAAGTGCTGCTCTGCCTACTGCAGAAACTCCGGCCATTATATTCAAGCCACTCATTTCCACCATCATCCTCACGTACTAGTACTAAGTATTAACACCATTGATCCAACAGCCATAAAGCCGCGCTGCCACACTACTCATGTGTGGTAATGCAGCGCTTGTTTGCTGCTGCATATTTAAAACCGATTGCACTCCGGGGCTGGCATGATTTGCCTCTATTTCTTCTGCGCCAGCCGCATACCATGACGCTATCATCTCAGCAGTCATTTCGACATGGCATTGCAGCACGAGATGCTTTCCAATGGCATACGCCTGATTAGCACAGTACTTACTGGAAAGCAGATGTATCGCAGCTTGTGGCAGACTAAAAGTCTCACCATGCCAGTGAAATGCAGGGAAGCTACGCACCTCACCAAACCATGTGCTTGCTACATCGTTGTCCGATACAGTTACCTCTCCCCAGCCGATTTCCTTGACGGGATTACCTGACACCACTCCTCCCAACGCCTTGGTAATCAATTGACCACCAAGGCAATGTCCTAGTAGCGGAATATCCTGCGTCACGGCATCCCTGATCAATTCTTCTGCCTTCGGTATCCATGGCAAATCATCATTGACGCTCATTGGGCCACCCATAAATACCAACGCTGAATAGGCAGAGACATCTTGCGGCACGGCATCGCCTGCATCGATTGCAATTAACTGCCAGGGAATATTACGTTCAGCCAGAAATTCAGCCAGATAGCCGGGACCTTCTATATCCACTTGGCGAAAGACGGCAATGGGTTTCATGTTTTTTTAAAGGCAATCAGAACCATAGCTGCGAAAACCCAATATGCCGGTGTGGCACCTCTATGAATCTTTCGTCTTATCCCGCTCGATCAGCGCATAAGCGGAATGGTTGTGTATCGACTCAAAATTTTCTGATTCTACAATGTATGAATCAACACGGTTATCATCATTAAGCGCAGCTGCAACGTCACGCACCATATCTTCGACAAACTTGGGATTGTCATAAGCGCGTTCGGTGACTAACTTCTCGTCAGGCCGCTTAAGCAACCCGTACAGCTCACAGGATGCCTGCTGTTCCGCAATGCGAATCACATCCTCAACCCAGACGAAATCATTGGTTCTCAAGGTAATCGTGACGTGTGAGCGTTGATTATGTGCACCACGCTCTGATATCTTCTTGGAGCATGGGCACAAGCTAGTAACTGGCACCACCACTTTCATAGTAACGTGTGTTATTCCTTTGATGATTTCGCCAATAAAGGTCACATCATAATCCAGCAAACTTTGCACCCCGGATACTGGCGCAGATTTGTTGACAAAATACGGGAAATTCATTTCGATATAGCCTGACTTCGCCTCCAGACGTTCCACCATATCACTCAGAATAGTCCCGAAAGACTCCACAGATATTTCGCGCTCATGCTCGTTGAGTATCTCCACAAACCGCGACATGTGTGTACCCTTGAAATTGTGCGGCAAATGCACATACATATTGAAGTTTGCGACAGTGTGTTGCACACCAACACTCTTGTCTTTAACCTTGACAGGATGGCGAATGCCCTTGATACCAACCTTATTGATTGCCAGATGGCGAGTATCAGCAGAACTTTGCACATCAGCTATATGATCAGTGGCTGGAGAATTCATGGTGAACATCCTGTTGAGTTGCTATGGCACTGCATTATAACCAATCCCGACAATTTTAGTCGGCCAATTTATTCCTAATACTGGTAACCAAGCCATTGGCATCCAGACCACAATCTGCCAGCAACTGCGAGTGTTCGCCTTGCTCAATAAAATGATCCGGCAAGCCAAGCTGCAGCAATGGGATAGTAAGCCCCAGTTGCTGCAAACATTCCACCACTGCACTACCGGCACCACCTTGCGAGGTGTTTTCTTCCACTGTCACCAATAGCACGTGCTCCTCCGCCATGCGCCACACCAATTCAACATCCAGCGGCTTGACGAAACGCATATTTGCCACGGATGCATCAAGACTTTCTGCAGCTTCCAGCGCAGGTGCCAACATCGAACCAAACGCCAAAATCGCCACCCGCTTACCCGTACGCCGCACTTCCCCTTTACCAACCGGCAATGCGTGCATTTCGGCGCTGATCACAACACCCGGCCCCGTACCACGCGGATATCTCACTGCGGTTGGCGTATCCAGTTGGTATGCGGTATACAACATCTGACGGCATTCATTCTCGTCAGCTGGCGTCATGACCGTCATGTTCGGGATGCAGCGTAAATAAGAAAGATCAAAACTACCCGCATGTGATGCGCCATCTGCACCAACAAGCCCACCACGATCAATGGCCAGCACCACTGGCAAATTCTGGATTGCGATATCATGAATCAACTGATCGTAAGCACGCTGCAAAAATGTCGAATAAATAGCAACCACTGGCTTATAGCCATCACATGCTAAACCTGCAGCAAAAGTCAGGGCATGCTGTTCCGCAATACCGACATCGAAATAACGATCCGGGTAGGATTCTGCAAATTCCGCCAAGCCGGAACCCTCGCACATCGCTGGCGTAATACCAACAAGTCGCTCTTCCTGCTCAGCCATATCGCACAGCCACTGCCCGAACACCTGGGTGTAGGTAAGCTTTGGCGTCTGCCCCTCGGTACTGACAGGAGTCGGTTTTGCGATGATGCCACTGGTGCTATCAAATTTACTCACCCCGTGATACAGCAAGCAATCTTCCTCAGCCAGTGCATAACCCTTACCTTTTTGCGTAACGATATGCAGAAACTGCGGGCCACTCAACTTGCGGATGTTGCTCAAGGTATCCAGCAACACCTCCGTGTCATGCCCGTCGATAGGGCCAATATAATTAAACCCGAACTCCTCAAATAATGTGCCCGGCACGACCATACCTTTGACGTGCTCCTCAGCACGTTTAGCAAACTCAAGCACTGGCGGCATCACTTTTAGCACTTTCTCGCCACCCCGTCGCATTGCCGCATAGAAGCGTCCAGATATCAATTTTGCAAGGTAATTGTTCAACGCCCCGACCGGACGAGAAATAGACATATCGTTATCATTGAGAATGACCAACAAATTTGCGTCCATCACACCGGCATTATTAAGTGCTTCGAAAGCCATACCACCGGTCATGGCACCATCACCGATGATAGCTACTACTCTCCGCTCCAGACCCCCTAGTTTTGCAGCCACCGCCATACCCAATGCTGCGCTGATTGAGGTGCTGGAATGTCCTGTACCGAAAGTATCGTATGGGCTTTCATCACGCTTGGGGAACCCCGCAATGCCACCTGCCATGCGCAGTTTGCTCATTGCTTCACGTCGCCCAGTAAGTATCTTGTGTGCATAAGTCTGGTGCCCAACATCCCAGACCAGACGATCATCCGGTGTATTGAACGCGTAATGCAACGCGATGGTCAGCTCCACCGTGCCAAGATTAGAGGACAAATGTCCACCAGTCTTGCTGACCGACTCCACCAAAAATTCACGCAACTCTCTGGCCAACTCAGGCAATTGTTCACGCTCAAGAAGGCGTAAATCATCGGGACTGGAAATCGTTTCTAACAGTTGATACATCAGAACTTTCGTAACAAAATAAAATCAGCAAGTTCACCCAAACGGTGCGCTGCATCTCCAAACTCAGCCAGTGTTTCCCTTGCCTCTTGATGAAGTCGTTTTGCCATACTGTGTGCTTCCTGCATACCCAACAGGCTCACATAGGTCGGCTTGTCATTATCCACATCCTTGCCCGCTGTCTTTCCCAAAGTAACCGTATCTGCCTCGCAATCAAGCACATCATCCACCACTTGAAATGCGAGTCCGATCAGCTTGCCAAAATGATCCAGTTTTTCGTGCTGCGGAGTATCCAAGCCTGCACCACAGTGCGCACCCAACAAAATCGCCACACGTATCAACGCACCCGTTTTATGGATATGCATAAATTCCAGCTCTGGCAATGTAAGTGTTTTGCCCACACTGGAAAGATCAATAGCCTGACCTCCCGCCATACCTCGTGAACCTGAAGCTACTGCCAACATTTTGATCATTTCCAGCTGACTGGCTGCATCATCATTCACGCGATGATCTGCAAGGAATTGAAAAGCCAACGATTGCAGGCTGTCACCAACCAGTAGCGCCGTAGCCTCGTCATATTGCACATGGCATGTTGGCTTGCCGCGACGCAATACATCATCATCCATGCACGGCATATCGTCATGCACCAGAGAATAAGCGTGGATAAGTTCAACGGCAGCGGCAACGACATTCACCCGCTCAACGTTCGCACCAGACAACTCGCCTGCGGCATATGCCAGCAACGGACGCACCCGTTTCCCGCCATCCAGCACCGCATAGCGCATCGCCTCATGCAAGCGCTGCGGCACACTATCTGCCTGCGGCATCAGTTCACGTAGCGCTACTTCAAAATGAGATTGTCGAGCTGCGACCCAGCTCTGAAAATCAGTGTGCATCAGCCCTTTTTTACACTGCCTGACTTGTCCTGCCCAAACTCTTCATTGGCAGAAAAATCCTTCAGCACACCATCCTCAAGCACACTCACCTGCTGCTGAGCATCTTCCAGCTTGTCACGACAAAATGACAGCAATTCCGCACCACGTTTATAAGCTGTCAGCGAATCTTCCAGTGACAATTCCCCCCCCTCCATATCCGCGACGATTTTTTCGATCTCGGACATTGCTGATTCGAACCCGATTTTTTTTTGTGATTTACTGACCATAGCAGCCTCGGTTTGCGTAAGAGCGCTATTTTACCCATCCCGCTCCGAGTGAGCCAATTATTATTGCTCCACTCGGATAATTCGGTGACAATCCTCGCATATCTCTCTGCAAGCGCCATCCACAAGCGAGAGAATCAGAATGGTATGAATAAACTCGATGAAAAGGAATAGCGGTTCCCTCTGGATGCTCCTCGCCGGACTTCTGTTCGGTTGCATGAGCGTATTCGTTAAACTTGGTGCGGCCCACTTTTCACATACCGAGCTGGTGTTCTACCGCTCCCTATTCGGCTTGCTGCTGATATACGGCATCATGCGTCATCAGCACATCAGCATAGCCACAAAGCATGGCTTCACCCACTTATGGCGCGGCATTTCCGGCACCGTCGCGCTGTTACTGTTTTTCTACTGTATCACTGTGCTACCGCTGGCCACCGCCGTCACACTCAACTACACCGCACCACTGTTTCTCACCGTGCTTGTTATGCTGGTATACAAAGACAAATTCCATCTACCGTTGACCATCGCAATGGTGCTGGCCTTTTGTGGCGTGGTACTAATACTGCACCCAACACTGGAACGTGACCAACTTTTACCCGGCCTGCTTGGTCTAGTCTCCGGCTTTCTTGCGGGTATTGCCTATCTCAACGTCAAACAACTCGGCATCCTTAGCGAACCGGCACCGCGCGTCGTGTTTTATTTCTGCCTGATCGCCACCGTGGGCAGCGGCATGTGGATGTTACTCGGCAACGTACACCCCGTCACCTCGCAAAATATTATCATCCTGATCGGGCTGGGTGGTGCAGCCACTCTGGCGCAGATCGCCATGACCTATGCGCATCGCGTCGGCGACACACTGGTGGTCAGCAGCCTTTCATACAGCACTATCTTGTTCGCCAGCCTGTTTGGCATACTCCTCTGGAACGAAGCTCTATCGCTGAGTAGCTGGCTGGGCATGGCATTCATCATAAGCGGTGGTGTGCTAAGCTTACGCTTGGCACCTCAACATCCTGTTAAAGAAGGCTAGAAATGATTACCATCGAACAAACCGAAAGTCTCGTCAATGTCGCCGTACTCGGCGAATTCACCCTCGCCGACTTCAAAGCATTCGAAGAACAATCGCTATACAAACTAAAAACACCGGGCACGCTAAACCTGCTGTTCGACCTGCGCGCGATGATCGACTACACCGTAGATGTGGCATGGGAAGAACTTAAATTTTTCAGCAACGAGCACAATCACGACTTCACCAAGATCGCCGTGGTCACTGACGACCAATGGCTCACCTGGCAGGCATGGATAAGCCGAATATTTGTGGATGCCGACATCAAGGTGTTTGCAGATTATGGTGAAGCGCAGGCCTGGGTGCAGGCCTAGCCTTATATTATGAACGCTACTACTGAAAGCAAGGCGGCCAGGCCACCAAAAAACCTACTGTATCGCTCTCACATCGAAATCTGCCGCATTCTGGAATCACTAGCGAAAGAACGTAGTTCGATTACCGCGGAAATTGGAAAATATAGCACGTTCATATCACGCATCCTTTTTGTCAATTCAAGCGGGGGAAACTTTTCCCTCTCCTACTGTTCGGATAAGTCACTGAACAGGACATTGCTGGGATTGCCTTCCATAAAGTTTTCTGTAAACCATCAGGATGCACACCTCGAATTCGAGGTATTAAATCCCACTGAGATGATTTCAGATGATCAACCAGTTATTCAGTATGCCCTTCCCAAGGAGCTTTTCTCATACCGTCGCCGCGAAAACTCGCGCATTCCGATTTCTTCATTATCCTCGCTACGTTGCATTGCTGATGAAAGCGGAATTATTCCGTTCGAAGCCAAAATTTGCGACATCAGTCATGATGGTCTGGGAGGCATGCTTTATGATTGCGACATCAAGCTCGAAACAGGGACAGTATTGAAAGATTGTCGCATCGTCCTTCCAAACGGCAAGTCTGTAGTTACCGATCTTGAATTACGTCATAAAGCGATGGCTAACCTTCCAGATGGCACGTTAGCTTATCGAGCAGGCTTTCGCTTCATTCAAAGGCCTGATGAAATCGCTGACTTGATCAACTTTTTCATTCAGGATTTGGACAATAACTAAGGCCAAGGCAAGTATACAGATAACCATGCCACTTCATCACCTTTGTCTTAATTAGGCATCACTATAAATATTGCAAAAAGTCGGTGCCTTATAAGAGGCGGCTACCCATACTTGGTAGCGTCAAATAATCGGAAGCAAAGTATAACCTGCGCACATCCAATTTAGCTAAACTCTGGAACACCAAACAGGAGGCATATTTTGAAAGTAAACAGACTTTTAATTATCGCATTTACAATAAGTTGTTCTGGCACGTTTGCTAATGCCTCATACG
>Ga0316187_10003955_pt1 | contig 12839 bp, 11 predicted proteins | sample CroRivburrow1_MG_FD_204927 | JGI IMG/M metagenome (GOLD analysis project Ga0316187, IMG submission 204927) | Coastal sediment microbial communities from Maine, United States - Cross River worm burrow 1 | ecosystem: Environmental > Aquatic > Marine > Coastal > Sediment | place: USA: Maine...
GACCGTGGGAGACCTTTTGGGTTTTCTTTTACGGTTTTGCCACGTATGGAAACGCGGGCTGGATGCGCGAGCAGGTGTGTAAGTACATGTGCCCGTATGCGCGGTTTCAAAGCGTCATGTTTGATCACGATACGCTGATCATCACGTATGACGAAGCGCGCGGAGAGCCGCGCGGCTCGCGTTCGAAGAGTGCCGATTACAAGGCGAAAGGGCTCGGCGATTGCGTCGATTGCGGCATTTGCGTCCAGGTGTGTCCGACCGGAATCGACATCCGCAAAGGACTGCAATACGAATGTATTGGTTGTGCCGCCTGCATTGACGGTTGCAAGCAGGTGATGGAGAAGATGGGCTATCCGAAAGGCCTGATCCGCTATTCCAGTGAACACGCGCTGGAGCAGAAATCTGATTTCACGGCGATGTTGCGTCGCGTCTTCCGGCCACGCATATTGATCTATACGGCTGTGCTGTGGACGATCATCATTGCAGCCGGACTCACCCTGGGTAATCGCGTGCCGGTGAAGGTGGATGTTATCCGTGACCGTATCGCCATGGCGGCACCCGATGATCCGCTGGTTCAGAACGTCTATCGCCTGGCGGTAATGAATACGTCTGAACAGCCACGGCAGTTTCGAATAACCGTCGCAGGGCTGGATGGGCTGGAGCTGGAGTCGGAAACCCAACCGATCACGATCGGCGGGGCAAGCCAGCGGGTGATACCGGTTCGCTTGCGCGTCGACCGACTGCAGACAGCACCAGGAGCGAATCCGATTGTATTTACGATCGAAACTGTCGGTGCCAGTGAGCCAATTGTGATCGAGGAACGGGCGACGCTGATTGCACCGAAATCTGAATGAGGTTGAACAAATGACAAGTCGAACAATTAACCAGGCAAGTGCGCACTGGTATCTGGAACCCTGGCCATGGATTCTGCTCGCGTTGCCGGCCAGCGCCGTCGTTGCCGGCATCATTACGCTGGTGATTGCAGTCAAGAACGAAGATCCTCTTGTTGTAGAGGATTACTACAAACAGGGGCTCGCAATCAATCGTGTGATCGAGCGCGAAACGCGCGCCGCACAGATGGGATTGACGGCACAAATGCTGGTTGCCGGGGACAAACTTCGGATCAACCTTGATGGTAGCGGGATGTTCCCGGAGCGTATTGTCATGCAGTTCGTTCATCCGACGCGGGCCGGTCAGGACCGCGAAGTATCGCTGCTGCCAATCGCTTCGGGTTGGTATCAGGGAAGCTTGCCGGATCTGGCTGAAGGTCGATGGCGTATTCGGATCGAGGACGGAGACGGAGACGCAACGTGGCGATTGACAGGTGTGTGGATGACCAATCAGAAATCGCTGACGATAGCTGCCCCGACTGGCTCCTGACTGGGGAAAAACGTGACGACGCAACGGTTCATCTTGATTTTATGGCCATCATTCCTTGTTGCAGGCATAACCGAGGCTTTGTTTTTTACGGCGTTTGACCCGCGCGACATGATGTTTTTGGGTGATCCAATTACGTGGAGCCGGGAAGCTGTTTACTCGGTCGGATTCTTCGTTTTCTGGGCCGTCTGCGCCGCTTCCAGTGCGGCAACCTGCTTTTTGCAACGTTCGCCCGACCAGATCAATCGTTAAGCCGCGGGCGTCGGGGCCAATCCGCCAACGTCCGGCAAACTTCGATCCGGCGTTGCATCGTTGCTTTGTGCAGACCATCTCCGCGCAAACTGCGGATTCTGTGATCTACATCAGTAATTCGCCAGAGGACTGCGGGTAAAGTCTGTGCCCTCTGTGAGGGTATCCATGAACAAACGCTTTTTCGAAGTCACGCGCGGTTTCGCAGCTGCCGTGGCTGGACTCGTCGTGTCGTCAGCTTCGGCACAGGGCCTGGAGACCGTCGAGGTTCGCTATCGAGATGTCGATATGACCTACTCGGTAGAGGCGGTGGTTGAGGCGATCAGGCAGTCCACCGTTTCGGCCCGGGTGACCGGCCGTGTCGTAGAGGTGAGCTATGACGTCGGTGAGTACGTCAAACAAGGCCAGGTTATTGTCCGCATCGACGAATCGGAGGCGAAGCAGATCGTAGCGGGCAGCGACGCCCAGGTCGCGCAGGCTGACGCTGGCTACAAGAATTCGAAACGCCGCCTCGAACGCGCGCGGGAACTCGCCGCCGAGAATTTCATCAGCAAGTCGGCGCTTGACAACGCGGAAGCCGAGTTTCGCGTCGAAGCGGCGCGACTGAAAGCCGCCAAAGCGGCGCAGAGCCAGGCGACAACAACGCGCAGCTATACCGTCGTCGAGGCACCATACAGCGGTGTCGTATCAGCGCGCCTGGTTGAGGTTGGTGAGATGGCGACGCCAGGCAAGCCGCTGATGACCGGTTTCGATCCGGCGGCCATGCGCGTTTTGGCCAGTGTGCCCCAATACAAGGTTGCCGAAGTGCGGGCGAGTCCACGCGTGAGCGTAGAAATTCCATCGCTCAATCGATGGCTCGATGGAGACGAGATCACGGTACTCCCGTCGGCAGATCCGCGGACCCACGCTACCAGTGTGCGTGTGAATCTTTCCGGTGATCAGCAGGATCTCTATCCGGGTATGTTCGCACGGGCACATTTCACGATTGGCCGGGCGCGCAAACTGGTGCTTCCCGCTGCCGCAGTGGTCAGGCGAAGCGAGGTCGCCGGCGTTTACGTTCTGGGGGAGGATGGCCGATTCCGCTTCAGGCAGCTTCGGCTTGGCGAGCCCGCAGGACAGGGACTGATCGAGGTTCTCGCCGGGGTCATGGCCGGGGAGCAGATCGCTCTTGAGCCGATCAAGGCGGGCATGTTAAGCAGACCAGAGTGACAGCAACTGTGGCGCAGTCAAGTCGGTTTATACAAGCGTGACGACAATGGCGGATATCGTCAAGCTGGCGACGCAAAATCGGCAGCACACCGATGCCATGCGAAATGCAAGGGGTAGGCCGAGTCGGCGACAGGATCACCATCATGTTGAGTGCCGCCACGTTTCACTTCGTTCGCAACGGACATCGAATGCGATGCCGGGCAATGCCGCCGCGTAACTTGAACTGCTTTGCGGCTGGCAAGTGAGAGCATCCGGCCAAGGTGGGTTCCGAGAAGGGTTATCTGTGCAAGGTGAACAAGGGCACGACAGGATCAATGTGCGCAAAGATGGTGCTGTCGCCGTTTGACAAAGCGAAATTGAGCAACCAGAACGAGGGATACGAAGGCATGTGGGCAAAGAATTCTCTATTGGCGGGTATGTTGCTGGTGCTCGTATTCGCATCCAGTGGTTCGCTCGCGCAACAAGGCCAGGCCAAGTCGCCGGGCCAGGATCCACAACAGGATCGGGTGCAGTCTGAAATCCAGGAACGGGAGCAACTCGAGTACGAACGGCGGTTGCGCGAAGCCGCGAGTGAACAGGAGCGAGAGCGCATCCGGCTCGAACACCAGCGCAAGATCCAGGAGCAGGCCAAACAGAAAAGCAAGGCACGGCCAGATATGCCATCAGGCGGGCAGGGACACGGTGGCCCTGGCGGCGGCGGGCCGAAGCGCTAGGCACCGCTACGGTCGCCCACGTTTCCGAAACAAAGATGGCCGCTAATGTAAAGCGTATCCGGGCGGTTTCGCCGGATTTGGCAGATCGAACCTGAGCAATGGGAATTTCCGGTCGTATCGCAGCGTACTTTCTCGACAACAGGCTCACACCGCTGATAGCGCTGGTGGCCCTGCTGCTCGGGTTGTTTGCCGTCCTGGTCACGCCGCGGGAAGAAGAGCCGCAGATCAACGTGACGATGGCGAATGTCTTCATCCCGTTTCCGGGCGCGGCTGCACGAGATGTCGAAAGCCTGGTTGCGACACCGGCCGAGCAGGTGTTGTCGCGCATGTCGGGGGTTGATCACGTCTATTCTGTTTCCACCCCGGGATTGGCGGTGTTGACCGCGCAGTTCAAGGTTGGAATCGCGCACGAAGCGGCGGTCGTTCGTCTGTTCGAGACCATCAATTCGCGCAGCGACTGGTTATCGCCGCGACTCGGTGTTGGTCAACCGGTCATTAAACCGATTGGCATTGACGACGTGCCGATGGTGACGCTTACTCTCTGGACAGCCGATCCGCAACGCGGTGCATTCGAACTGGAGCGGGTTGCGCACGCAGCCGAAATCGAACTCAAGCGTGTTACGGGTACGCGTGACGTATACACACTGGGTGGTCCGGGGCACGTGGTTCGGGTGCTGCTCGACCCGGAACGCATGGCAGCATTCGACATCAGTGCGCACGATGTCGCCGCGGCCCTGCAGGTGGCGAATGCGTCGCAACCTGCCGGCAAGCTGACCCATGACAACCAGGACGTGCTGGTTCGCACCGGGTCGTATTTGTCCAGTGCAGCGGACGTAAGAGCACTCGTCGTCGGCGTCCAGAGCGCGCGTCCGATCTTCATCAGCGATATCGCGCGCGTTGAGGATGGGCCGGATCAGCCATCGCGTTATGCCTGGCTTGGCAGTGGCCCGGAAGCGGCACGCAAGGGTGTCATTGTCCCGGGCGAGCATCCGGCCGTGACCATTGCCGTTTCGAAAAAACCTGGAGAAAACGCGGTTGACGTTGCCGAACGCGTGATCGAGCAGGTCAATTTATTGAAGGGCACCATCATCCCGGAAGGTGTCGAGGTCACGGTGACCCGTAATTACGGTCAGACGGCTAACGACAAGGCAATGAAACTCATTCAAAAACTCATCTTCGCAACCATTTCGGTGGTCGCGCTGGTGTTTTTCGTGTTGGGCCGTCGCGAAGCCGCAATCGTTGGCATCGCGGTCGTTTTGACCCTGGCTGCGACCCTGTTTGCCTCGTGGGCCTGGGGTTTTACCCTGAACAGGGTGTCGCTGTTCGCGTTGATCTTTTCCATTGGCATACTGGTCGATGACGCCATCGTTGTCGTTGAGAACATTCATCGTCGTCGCGGCTCGACCGGCGGCAAATTGCACGACATCATTCCGCAAGCAGTGGACGAGGTCGGCGGGCCAACCATTTTGGCCACGTTCACCGTCATTGCCGCATTGTTGCCGATGGCATTCGTCACCGGGTTGATGGGTCCTTACATGAGCCCCATTCCCATCAACGCGAGTATGGGCATGGCGATTTCGCTGGCGATCGCCTTCGTGGTGACGCCGTGGCTGGCGCTCAAGCTGCTCGCAAGCGATGCGCATCACGCCGGCGGAGAAAGTGCGATCGACGCGAAACTGCAGCGGTTCTTTAGCGCTGCTTTGACGCCGTTTCTGAATCGCGATGCAGGCCGCTCGCGCCGCTGGATTCTCCTGTTGGCGATTCTGATCGCGATTGGCGCGGCCGGGTCGCTGGTACTGGTCAAACTGGTCGTTCTGAAAATGCTGCCCTTCGACAACAAGTCCGAGTTTCAGGTGGTGGTCGACATGCCGGTCGGCACGCCGTTGGAGCAAACAGCGGCAGTCCTGCGCGACATGGGTGCTTATCTGCAGACGGTACCGGAAGTTACGGACTATCAGGCGTACGCGGGGACGGCCAGCCCGATCAACTTCAATGGGCTGGTGCGGCAGTATTATTTGCGCGAAAGTCCGGAACTCGGCGACATTCAGGTGAACCTGGTCGAAAAACATGGCCGTGAGCGCAAGAGCCACGAAATCGCCCAATCGGTGCGTCCGGAAATTGAGCGTATTGCGCGGCAATATGGTGCCGAGGGCAAGGTGGTTGAGGTGCCGCCAGGGCCACCGGTACTGTCACCGATCGTGGCGGAAATTTACGGTCCCGACTACGCAGGGCAATTGCAGGTCGCCAAGCGTGTGCGCTCGGTTTTCGAAAACACCCGGGATATCGTCGCCGTTGACGATACGGTAGACGAGCCGGCGCCGCAATCGACGGTGCGGGTGCTGAAGACAAAGGCGGCCCTTGCGGGCGTGGCGCAGAGTGACATTGTCGAGACCATGCGCATGGGGTTGAGCGGCGAATATGTCACGCCGATCCACAGTGGTGCGGCCAAGTACGAGATCCCGGTTCGGGTGGCGCTGCCTCCCGAACGGGCCGGCACGCTGGATCAGGTGCTGAAGCTGGCGGTGCGATCGCGTCAGGGAGAACTGGTGCCGCTGTCAGAATTGACGCAGGTGTACCAGGCAGAACGCGAGCAGACGATCCATCACAAGGACTTGTTGCCGGTTGTGTATGTCCTCGGAGACATGGCAGGCGAACTCGACAGCCCGCTATACGGAATGTTCGCCATGCGCGGCGATATCGCCGGAGCCGACCTCGAGCAGGGCGGAAAACTCGCCGAGTACTTCATCACCGCGCCGCGCGATCGTTATCGAGAGTACTCGCTGAAGTGGGACGGCGAATGGAAAGTCACCTATGAGACATTTCGCGACATGGGGATCGCCTACGCGGTTGGTCTGCTTCTGATCTATCTGCTGGTGGTGGCCCAGTTTGGCTCGTATCTCACGCCTTTGATCATCATGGCACCGATTCCGCTGACCATTATCGGCATCATGCCCGGTCACGCCTTGCTCGGTGCGCAGTTCACGGCGACGTCGATGATCGGCATGATTGCGCTCGCCGGAATCATCGTACGCAATTCGATCCTGATGGTGGATTTCGTCAAGCAACAGACTGCGCAGGGCGTGGCCCTGCAACAGGCAGTGGTGGGCGCAGCCAGCGCGAGATCAAAGCCGATCGTGTTGACGGGGCTGGCTGCGATGCTGGGTGCGTTTTTCATTCTGGATGATCCGATTTTCAACGGGCTCGCCGTGTCCCTTATTTTCGGCATCTTCGTTTCCACGCTTCTGACGCTGATCGTGATTCCGGTGCTGTATTACGCGTCGATGTATCGCCGTACGGGATAGCTTGTGTTGGTGCCTGCCGTCGGGCCAGGCCCTTGTATTTCCGGGTGGGAATCCCGACTTTACATTGATGTGACGTAACCATCTTGTGAGGGCTGCCTTGTGACAGCTACGGGTGGTTTTTCTTTGGGTTGCTTGATGTTGAGGATTTGGAAATGACGATCAATCGCGCAGTGCGTGTTATTGCAGGGCTATTTGTTCTGATTTCAGTCGCGCTCGGCGCGCCGGCAAGTCCTTTGTACGTTTCCAGTTACTGGCTCTGGTTTACCGTTTTTGTTGGGGCGAATCTATTCCAGAGCGGACTGACCAAGTGGTGTCTGATGGAAATTTTTCTCAGGAAAGCCGGAGTTCCCGAGAGAGAGACTTCCAGCGCCTGAACGCATGCCCCTGGTTTTGCAGCAAGGCTGCTTCTCGAAGAAAAGAAGAATCAGGCCGGGGGCCGCTGAGCGGTCAATGACGGGCGTAAGCTGCTGTCAGCAGTGCTGGCCAATGATGGCGCGCAGCTTTGGGATGTCGAGTATGCGGATGTGTTTTTGCTGGACAGCAATGAAACCGTCATTTTGGAAACGCGAGAAGACACGGCTGACCGTTTCCAGTTTCAATCCCAGGTAACTGCCGATCTCTTCCCGCGTCATGCGAAGGTTGAACTCCGAGGGTGAGTATCCGCGGGCAGTCATGCGTTGCGACAGGTTGAGCAGGAAAGCAGCCAGGCGTTCTTCGGCACGCATACTGCCTAAGAGCATCATGACGCTCTGGTCACTGACAATTTCCCTGCTCATGATCTTGTGGAGATGACGCTGTAGCGCGGGCGCCTCGCGCGACAGTTCTTCGAGACGGGAGAATGGGATGACGCACACCTCGCTGTCTTCAAGCGCGATCGCGTCGCACGGGTGGTTATCAGTGCTGATGCCGTCCAGGCCCATCAGTTCACCAGCCATATGGAAACCGGTTACCTGGTCGCGGCCATCCTCATTCAGAAGATTGGTTTTGAAAAATCCGGCGCGCACGGCATAGAGCGACTCAAACTGATCGCCGCCACGATACGCGTGCTCGCCTTTTCGACAGAAACGACGAACGCGGATCAGGCTGTCGAGTTGATCGACTTCTTCACCGGAAAGGCCGCTGGGCAGGCACAGTTCACGCAAATTACATTTGGAGCAGGCGCTCTTGATCGATTCCGGGTCGAGCTTGGGAACGGCTTTCAGGCCTGTCATTTTTTTCTCCCCCAGAGTGCGCCGCTGAATGATTCTGTATTGATGTTCTTCATTTGATGCAAATCAAGCGAGATAAGCAAGACCACGCTTAACATTCATCAATCGGCCAATCTGGCGGTGATAATCGTTTGAATGGTCTGATGCGGGAAACTGCTGCCGTTGATCCGGCGGCTCCTCAAGTATTTTACACCGCCATCCGGTGGTGCAGGGCGCATCGGCTCGAAGTGGCGTTTGAAGCGGCTAAGCTTGCGAATCCTGAAGTGCGTTTCAGGTGTTGGTTTGCCGACGCCGGTCTGTTCGCCATCGATGACAACGGCTTGGGGTAACACAGACCAAGGCTGTCGCGCCGTGTCGGCCTCGTGCCCGGTAATCGAACGCTGCCTGCACCCTGCGCGCAAATGTGCGGCCTGAGCACCGCGCTTCAGAGCTGCCCAGCGCGCGTCAGAGGGTTGGAAGCCGATCGGGCAAACGTCGATAGTCGGCCGGGCAGCACTGAGTCTGAAGAAGCCGGGGGCGGCAACCGCATGGCTATATTCGCCTGTTACTGGTTACGGGTACCCGAACCTACCTTTGATGTTCGTCAACCCGCGGACCGGCACCTTCAATATAAAGTACTTCATCTTATCGTTATCAGGCACCCGCTCTGACTGAGGACATGCTCAAGCCATTATCGTCCCACCTGGTTGACACCGAGGCGCTCAAGAAATTTGACACTTCAGGCCCGCGCTATACCTCGTATCCGACCGCGGACCGCTTTGTTGAGGCCTTTGGACCCGACCAGCACGCTTCCTGGCTTGCCAAGCGCTGCATCGGCGGTTTTCTCCGTCCGCTCTCGGTTTACGTACATTTGCCGTTCTGCAGCACGGTCTGCTACTACTGCGCATGCAACAAGATCGTGACCAAGGATCACAGCAAGGCATCCACATATCTCAAATACCTAGAAAAGGAAGTGCAGTTGCAGAGCGCGCTGCTGGACAACCGTAGTATCGCGCAGGTGCATTGGGGAGGTGGCACACCCACTTTCCTGAACGACGTCGAAATGCGTGATCTCGCACAGATGCTATGCACTTATTTCGATCGCGGTTCCGAGATGGAATGCTCAATCGAAGTCGATCCGCGTAGCGTTGGCGAGGGCACCATCGGGCTGCTTTCGGAGCTCGGATTCAACCGTCTTTCGGTAGGCGTACAGGATTTTGACCTCGACGTGCAGAAAGCGGTCAATCGCGTTCAAAGCGAAGCGCAGACGGCACGCGTGATCACCGAAGCGCGCGCGGCGGGGTTCAAATCGATCAATGTCGATCTCATTTACGGTCTGCCGAAACAGAACGCCACCTCATTCGACCGCACGCTTGACAGGATCATTGCACTGGCACCGGACCGGGTGGCGATTTATAACTACGCGCATCTGCCGCACGTGTTCAAGCCGCAGCGCAGAATCAGCGAAGTGGATCTGCCCGATGTCAACACCCGTCTGCAGATTTTCAGCCTGGCGGTCACGCGGCTCACACAGGCGGGGTATGTGCACATCGGCATGGATCATTTCGCCAAGCCGGACGATGATCTTGCGGTGGCGCAACGGCAGGGACGATTACACCGTAACTTTCAGGGTTACTCGACGCATGCCGACAGCGATCTGCTCGGGCTGGGCGTGTCGTCGATCAGCGCTTTGGGGCCAACCTACAGTCAGAACGTGCGCACGCTGGAGGAGTACTATGGATGTCTGGATGCCAACATCTTGCCGGTCTTGCGCGGGATCGAACTGACCCCGGATGACCTGGCGCGGCGTGCCGTCATCCAGTCCCTGATGTGTCACTTCGAACTGGCTTTCGAGGCAATCGAGATTGCGCATCTGATCGATTTTGGCAACTACTTCAGAACGGAGCTTGAAGACCTCGCGCCATTTGTGGATGCCGGGCTGGTGATCATCGACGATGAATGGATTTCAGTGACAGAGCGCGGCCGCCATCTGGTACGCGCGATTTGCATGGTGTTCGACCGTTATCTTCGCGAAGGACGCTTGCGGGCGTCGTACTCAAAGGTGATGTGATGCCGAACGAACTCGGCCTGGCGGCGGTGTTTCTGGTTGGATTACTCGGAGGGGGGCACTGCGCCGGGATGTGCGGCGGCATCGTCGGCGCGTTGTCGGCGCAGCCGGGAGGAGGCAAACCGGTGCTGCATCTGGCCTATAGCAGTGGAAGGATCGCCAGTTACAGCGTTGCCGGGGCGATCGCCGGATCGGTTGGCGGGCTTGGCCTGCTGTTTTCGGATGCATTGCCGGTCCAGCTCGGCCTGTATGTTCTGGCGAACTTGATGCTGCTGATTCTCGGGCTTTATCTCGCTGGCCTGTCACCACTGGCGGCCCGATTCGAAGCCGCCGGGCGGTTTCTCTGGTGCCGTGTACAACCCTGGACCCGGCACTTCCTTCCGGCCGACACCATGCCGCGGGCGCTTGCGGTCGGGGCGCTGTGGGGCTGGATCCCCTGCGGGCTGGTTTACGGTGTGCTTGCAACGGCGCTGCTCGCCGGCAGCGCCACAAACGGTGCGCTGGTGATGCTCGCGTTCGGACTCGGCACCTTGCCGAATCTGCTTCTCGCAGGACTGCTGGCGCGCCGAGCGGCGCAGGCATTCCAGGGCCGGATTTTCCGAACCATCTGCGGTGCGTTGGTGTTTGGTTTCGGTGTGTCAGGGCTGGCCCATGCGTTCGACCTGAAAGAGGGCATTCGTGCAGGGCTATTGTGTTTTAGCTGAATACTCACTGGTTTGGCCGTATTGCACCATACGCCGGGGACACCAGTCACACTCGCCACCATCACCTGCCAAAACACCTTGATATCAAACATAATCTCGGTATAATCGCGCGCTTCCTTGCCTCACCGAAGCCCGCAGTTCGGGAGGCTCTTCGCCCGATAGACGGGTGCTTATTCCACAAGGAGCAAAGCGCATGCGGCACTACGAGATTGTCTTTATCGTCCATCCCGATCAGAGCGAGCAGGTCTCGGCAATGATCGAACGTTACCGTTCCCTGGTGACGACCGGAAGCGGACAGGTTCATCGGGTCGAAGACTGGGGCCGGCGTCAGCTGACCTATCCCATTCAGAAAGTTCACAAAGCGCACTACGTTCTGATGAACGTAGAGTGCAATCAGGTGGTTCTCGACGAGCTGGAGCACGCATTCAAGTTCAATGACGCTGTTCTACGTCATCTCACCGTGATCATGTCCAAAGCTGTTTCCGAGCCGTCGGCAATGATGAAGGAAGAAAAGTCCAGGCAAATTGTCGGACAGGCGGCGCAAGCCGCAGCGGAGAGCAAAGCGGAGGCACCCGCCGAGGCAGCGGCACCTGCACCCGCCGAGGCAGCAGCGGCACCTGCATCCGCCGAGCCAGCAGCACCGGCATCGGCACCCACGGGGGCAACGACAACTGGTTAATTGGTGAATAACGGGCTGACCCTGCGGGCAGGTTTCGTCTCCAGGGAACCGTTACGCTATACACCGGCAGGGATTGCAGTCCTGTCTTTTACCGTTGAACACACATCAATCCAACACGAAGCGGGGCAGCCGCGCGACGTCGCACTGACGCTGGACTGCGTGGCTATCGGTGACAGGGCGAAACTGATGGATCAGTTGTCACCCGGTCGTGAGCTTGAGCTAACCGGTTTCCTGAGCAATCGAAGCAGCAAATCGCGTTGGGTTGTTTTTCACGTAACTGAATTCGAGTTGAAGTAGCAAGGAGAAATCAATGTACCGTCCAACCAAGAAACGCAACGACAAGAAGCGCAGCTTTTCCCGACCCTTGTTCAAGCGCCGCAAGTTCTGTCGCTTTACAGCGGAGAAAATCGAGTGGGTCGACTACAAGAATGTGGAGCTGTTGAAAGACTTCGTCAGCGAGACAGGCAAGATCATTCCGGCGCGCATCACCGGAACCAAGACCCGATTCCAGCGGCAACTTTCGGTCGCGATCAAGCGCGCCCGGTTCCTGGCGCTGCTGCCTTACTCTGACGCTCACTGAGAAAGGCCTCGAACATGCAGATCATCCTGATGGAACAGATACAGAATCTTGGCCGCCTTGGAGACATCGTCAATGTAAAAGAAGGTTATGCCCGCAATTTCCTGATTCCCCAAGGCAAGGCCAGGCGCGCCACGGAAAGCAATATCGCGGAATTCGAGCAGCGCAGGGCGGAGTTGGAGGCGCAACAAGCGAAGGTTCTCGGTGACGCAAAGAGTCGCTCCGAGAAGATCGATGGCATGACGCTGCAAATCACGCAAAAAGCAGGTGTCGATGGCCGGTTGTTTGGCTCCGTCACGCATTATGACATCGCTGATGCGCTGGTCGCGCAAGGGCATGAGGTGCCCAGGGGCATCATCCAGATGCCAGGCGGTCCACTCAAGCAAGTCGGAGAGTATCAGATCGCGGTGGATTTCCACGCTGACGCGGTAGCGACCATAACCGTTGTCGTAGTTCCCGAGCAGTAGGTTTTATCGAGAGTTCAAATGGAAACCGCACCCGAGGGTGCGGTTTTTTTGTCTGGATTCAACCGGCGCCGGTCGTGGTGACTCCGGTCTCATTCCTGTTCGCGGTGCCAGGACCGCTGGCGGCACTCGCAGGCACGGATCGAATAGTCAATTGCCGGAATATTTTTCGCGACCGTGTCAAATGATGCGAACGGGAAGCAAAAGCCGGCCGCAACCGGATCACAGGTACCTTTGTTTTCAACACGTTCGGTTTTTCGGGAAGAATGTTATTGCGATGCCTCGAGTTTTCACTAAACTTGTGGACGAC
>Ga0316187_10003956_pt1 | contig 12836 bp, 9 predicted proteins | sample CroRivburrow1_MG_FD_204927 | JGI IMG/M metagenome (GOLD analysis project Ga0316187, IMG submission 204927) | Coastal sediment microbial communities from Maine, United States - Cross River worm burrow 1 | ecosystem: Environmental > Aquatic > Marine > Coastal > Sediment | place: USA: Maine...
GAGGAGATGAGAGTGCAATTCCTCCAGTGTCACTAGCTTGCTCTGAGTGACGAGAAGCGACGAATCGACGCCGCCGGCCGTGGTGCTGGCGGGTTGGTCGTCGATGCAGGTTCCGGGGAGATTGGAGAGGTGTTGAGCACCCCAGTCGCTGACGGGAACAATAGTGACCCGGACGTCGCCGCCGGCAGTTGTACTTAGATCGTCACGAATGACGGCGGCAAGCGCATTTTTGTCCGGATAGCGGGTCATTGAGAGAGAATTCAGATAGAGCTTCAGCGACTTGGACTCAATGATCCGGGGTGATTCGGCTGGTACGCGAATCTCCGCAGTCGCAACCATCGGTTTGCCGTCGTTGTTGAGCCAGGTCAGCTCCCAGGCGTTCCACAGGTCGAGGCCGGAGAAGGGCAATTCTGCGTCAATACCGGTGGCCTGCCGGGCATCGATCCGCGGAACGGGAAATAATAAATCCGGACTGTAGGTCGAGGGATAGCTGGTGGGTTTTCCGAGCGGGTTTTTGCTCATTTTTGATGTGGAATCGTCTGTTGGCGAATGACACGGTAGTGTAATATATCCGTCCTTTTGCGCCGAGCCCCCAATTGTTGCAGTTAATAGCAAATGCTCATGTTTTCGCCCCCGAAGACATCGGAATCCGGCACCTGTTGGTCGGTGGTGGCAGAATTCTCGCGATAAGCAACGACCTGGCCGAACTGGCTTCTCCCGGCGCCACGAAAATCGATCTCGGCGGCCGGCGGTTGATACCGGGGTTCATCGATGGACATGCGCATGTTACCGGTGGTGGAGGCGAGTCCGGATTCAAGAGCCGGGTGCCGCCGGTGGCATTGGGTCAGTTTACGACCGCAGGCGTTACCAGCGTGGTGGGTGTGCTCGGCACCGACGACACGACGCGCGATACGCGTTCGCTGGTCGCGCAAACGCGCGCACTACGTGAGGAGGGCCTGGGCGCCTGGTGTCATACGGGCGGGTATCACATTCCGCCGGTTACGCTGACCGGTAGTGTTCGTGACGATATTGTCTACATAGATCCGGTAATTGGCGTTGGTGAAGTGGCGGTGAGTGATCATCGTTCGAGCCAGCCCACCTGCGATGACATCATGCGGCTTGCAAGCGACGCACATGTTGCAGGGTTGATATCCGGCAAGGCCGGCATTTTGCATCTGCATCTTGGCGATGGTGACCGCGGACTTGATCTTGTGCGTCAGGCACTGGACGTCAGTGAATTGCCCGCACGTGTTTTTAATCCGACGCACATCAACCGGCGAAGAGCGTTGTTCGATGAAGCGCTGGAATTAGCGCATCGCGGCAGTACGGTCGACATCACTGCATTTCCGGTTGACGATGACGAAGACGCCTGGGCTGCTGACGTTGCGCTAACCCGCTACCTCGACTCCGGCGCGCCGGCAAACCGAATCACCATCAGTTCGGACGGCGGCGGTTGTTTGCCGGTATTTAACGAACAGGGCGAAATTACACAAATGGATATTGGTCGGCCAGCAATGCTCGCGACCACGCTCAAGGATCTACTCGATCAGGGCCAGGCGCTCGATCGTGTGCTTCCGGCATTCACCAGCAACGTTTCGGAATTATTGCGCTTGCATGACAAAGGCCGCATCCGGGAAGGATGCGCTGCCGATTTTATTGCGCTGGACGAGCAGCACGGCATCGCCGACGTTATCGTTGCCGGCATCTGGCATGTAAAAGACCATCAACAACAGGTTTTTGGACAATTTGAAAACCAATAAAAAGAATGCCCGAGTTTTCCACCACAAATTTCCCCACCAACAAATAGTGCTCTAATTTATGTGTCCTTCGAAAGAACCCGATAACTCAAGCCGCGGTTGCATCATTCCGATTGGCGGCGCCGAGGAAAAGTTTCACAATCCCGAAATACTCGATCGATTCGTCGATCTTTGCGGCGGCCGCGCCGCAAAGATTGCCATCATCCCGACCGCATCCGAGCTTGAAGACACCGGGCGTAATTACGAGAAACTCTTTCGAAAGCTTGGCATAAAACATGCCCAGGTTTTGCAGATTCTGACCCGCGATGATTGTGATAACCAGGAGTACCTCGACTATATCGAGGCTTCGGACGGTGTATTCATGACCGGTGGCAATCAGCTGCGTTTGTCAACAACGCTGGGCGGCACGCAGGTCGCACAGCTTATTCGTCGTCGCAACGCTGCAGGACTGCATGTCGCTGGAACTTCGGCAGGCGCTGCATTCATGCCGGAACATATGATCGCCGGCGGCATTGAGGGCAGCACGCCGACACCCGATATGGTGACCATGGCGCCGGGGCTCGGACTCACCAACAGCTTCATAATTGATCAACATTTTCGCCAGAGAGATCGCCTGGGGCGACTGCTGACAGCATTGGCGTATAACCCGTTCGCGGTCGGCATCGGCCTCGATGAGGATACGGCTGCGTTCATACGACCCGGCGATGAGTTGGAGGTTGTCGGCAGCGGCGGTATTACCATTATCGATCCAACCGATCTCAGCCATTCGTCGATGGACAGCGCACGGCGCGGCGAGCCAGTCAGCCTGATTGGAATAAAGCTTCACATTCTTATCGCCGGGGGGCGATTTGCCATAGAATCAAGAACTGCATCTCCACAATAAGCATCCGGCGCAGCAATACAGAAAAAGACACGGAATCAGGACAATGAAAATAGTCAGTACCAACGTTTACGTTGGTCCCAACATTTACGCGCACTTTCCGGTTATCCGGCACGTGCTGGATCTTGGCGAGCTCGAAGACTGGCCGACCGCAAAACTCGGCGAGGGATTTATCGGGCCGTTGCTTGAATCACTACCCGGGCTACAAGAACACGGATGCTCCTATCGTGAGCCTGGTGGATTCGTTCGTCGCATGCGAGAGGACGAAGGGACATGGCTGGGTCATGTCATGGAACATGTTGCGATCGAGTTGCAAAACGTTGCCGGATCCGCGGTCACGTTCGGCCGGACCCGTTCCATAGACGGGCAACCCGGACACTACAACATGGTGTTCCAGTACAAGAATTCCGAAGTAGGGCGCGAGGCCAGCCAGCTAGCGCTGTCACTCATACACAGCCTGCTGCCCGACGACATCAAGCCAAAAGATGCGCCGGACAAGGACTGGGATTTTCCGGAGGCGCGGGACAGTTTTATTCGCTTCGCGCAACGACGGGAATTTGGCCCAAGTACCGCATCACTGGTGGAAGCAGCCGAAGAAAGAGATATCCCGTGGATACGCCTGAATCGGCAAAGCCTCGTACAGTTTGGTCACGGTCGCTACCAGCAACGCATCCAGGCGACCACGACGACCCGCACCAGCAATATTGCTGTCGAGCTTGCGTCTGATAAAGAAGAAACAAACTCAATCCTGCGCGACCTGGGTCTGCCGGTACCGAAGCAATACGTCGTTCGCTCGTCACACGAAGCAAAACGTGCCGCGGAACGAATCGGCTATCCCGTGGTACTAAAGCCGCTTTCCGGAAATCATGGTCGCGGCGTATCAATTAACCTGAAGACGAGCGACGAAGTCGAAGTTGCTTTTGAGAAAGCGCGCGAACACGGTCGAAGTATCGTCGTCGAAAGTTTTCTTGAAGGCCATGATCATCGTTTGCTGGTGGTCAATGGAAAACTGGTTGCTGCCGCAAAGCGAATGCCGGGTCATGTCGTTGGTGACGGAAAAAACACCATCGAACAATTGGTCGATATCGTCAATGACGATCCGAGACGCGGCGTTGGTCACGAAAAAGTACTCACACGGCTGGAGTTCGATCACCAGGCGGAGCGCCTTCTGAATAAACTGGGACTTGACCGCAACAGCGTGCCCAAAAAAGATGAGGTGGTGTTTCTGAGGTCCACAGCAAACCTGTCGACGGGCGGCACTGCGATTGATGTAACGGACACAATGCATCCGGACAATCGGGAAATGGCCGAGCGAACCATAAAGGCGATCGGGCTCGACATCGGCGGCGTGGATTTCCTGACCCGTGACATCACCGAGTCGTATCGCGACACTGGCGGTGGTATTTGCGAAGTCAACGCGGGTCCCGGCTTTCGAATGCACGTGGCACCGAGTGAAGGAACACCGCGCGACGTTGCGGGGCCGGTCATCGATATGTTGTTTCCGAAAGACAGCCCGAGCCGTATTCCGATTGCCGCCGTAACCGGAACTAACGGCAAAACGACGACGTCTCGCATGCTTGCGCATATCCTGAAGATGTCGGGGCTTACGGTCGGCCTGACGTCGACGGACGGCGTTTACATCGACGGTCAGCTAAGCGTTTCCGGTGACATGACCGGTCCTGTATCTGCGAAGATGATATTGCGCGATCCGTCGGTCGATGCGGCCGTCATGGAAACGGCACGAGGGGGCATGTTGCGCGGCGGCCTGGGCTATCAGGAATGTGACGTTGCCTGTTGTCTGAATGTCACGGCCGACCATCTGGGCCTGAAGGGCATCGACACGCTGGAGCAACTGGCTCAGATCAAGCGCGTTCCGGTCGAAGTCGCCAATAAAGCGGCAGTTCTGAACGCAGATGACGTCTACTGCCTGCAAATGGCGGACTACACTAAAGCGGAGACCTTGTGCTATGTCACGATGAATCCGGGCCACCCGCTGGTCAAGCAGCATATTCGTGCCGGCGGCCAGGCGTTCGTGCTGGAAGAGGGCATGAACGGTCACATGATTGCGATTTACGACAACGAAGGTCATACGCCGCTGCTGTGGACGCACCTGATACCGGCAACGATTGAAGGTCGGGCGATGCACAACGTACAGAACGCGATGTTCGCCGCAGCACTGGCGTACAACATGCACATCGGTCTGGAAGACATTCGGCACGGTTTGCGCACATTCGATTCGACCTTCTTCCAGGCACCGGGTCGAATGAATATTTACGACGAGCATCCGTTTAAAGTCATTCTCGACTACGCACACAATCCAGCCGCCGTAAGCGCGATGTGCGACGTGGTCGATCGCTTCCAACCGGAAGGTCGACGCATTGTCGTCCTGTCAGCGCCCGGCGATCGTCGGGATGAAGACATTCGGGACGTCGCAGAAATTGCAGCGGATCATTTCGATCACTTTATCTGCCGTTGCGACGATAACCGTCGAGGTCGCGGTCACGACGAAGTGGCCGTCATGCTGAAAAACATGTTGCTGGAAAAAGGGGTCGAGTCGGATCGGATCGAGGTGATCCCGGACGAGCAAGAGGCTACGAGCCGCGCGTTGCAGATAGCGGAACCGGGTGACCTGATTCTTGTGCTCGCCGATGGCATCAAAAGAACATGGAAGCAGATTATTTACTTTAATTCTGAAGCGAAAGCCGACGACGGCACCGTAAAGTCAACGATCGCTATCGCGTTGCCTGAGACAGACGAATTCCGGTTTGACGAAAGCTTGGAGATAATCAGCGACGAACGCGGCGTTCGCATTGCCCGCGAGGCCGGTGATTAACCGGGCGAATGCAGTGATGGAGTTCCTGGACGCAAGACGAATAACCGGTCCGTCTTTGCTGTGGAACAAGCCGGGATCGATTCTCGATATTCGCTGCTCATCGAAAGAGGCAATCCTGCTCGCACCGGTTTGGGAGCGGTATATCAGGCGTATGCTTGAGTCAGTGGGCTGGTCTGACGAAGAGACCTGTCACTGGCCGTTGTCGGGTGGTATCAGCCTCGCGTTCTCGGCACCTATCGATGCATTGTATGCGGCGTCGGCGATCAACGAATGGGCGTGGGCCTCGAGCGAGGCCGAGTTGTCGGGCAAAGAGCCGCCGGATTTCGATGATTCAGTAAGCGAAATAAAAAGCGCAATCGAAGAAGAACTCAACCCTCGCCTGCTTGAACTGGAAGCAGCTGCCGAAAAACAGGGTGTGGCTTTTCTATGGGATGACGATGATGTTTCGGTCGGCCTTGGCAAGGGTTCGGAAACCTGGCCTTTTCGCGAACTTCCGGATCCTGGCAGCCTCGATTGGAGTCGCTATCACGATGTCCCGGTAGGACTTGTGACCGGCACCAATGGCAAAACGACGACAGTGCGTCTTGCACAACACATTCTCGCCGGCTGCGATCGAGTGGTGGGTCTGAGCTCGACCGACTGGATTGCGGTAAATGAACGAATTATCGAGCGCGGTGACTGGTCGGGACCTGGTGGTGCACGACATGTGCTGCGTGAACCGGACGTTGATATCGCGATACTGGAAACCGCCAGGGGTGGCTTGCTAAGACGCGGCCTGGGTGTGAACAAAGCCGATGCCGCATTGATTACCAATATCGCCGAGGATCACCTGGGTGACTTTGGTTCGCAGAACCTTCACGAACTGTTAAATATTAAGTGGATTGTCAGTCGTGCGGTAGAGCGGAGCGGCGTGCTGATCCTGAATGCGGACGATCCACTACTGGTTGCCAAGTCCGCAGAATTTCCCGGGGCCATCGTCTGGTTCAGCGTGGACACCAGGAACGCGGTAGTTAATCTGCATCTGCAAACGGGTGGCCTGGCTTTCGTCCTTGACGGTACCGACCTGGTCCGGGTTGAGGGTGACGATTCGCAATTGATCTGTTCCAGCAAGGATATTCCGATAACACTCGGCGGTGCCGCTATTCATAACGTCGCGAACGCGTTATCCGCTGCGGCATTGACCAATGCCCTGGGGATTTCTTTACAGGACATCAGAAGCGGACTGACTACGATGTCCCAAGATGATAATCCGGGGCGATGCAACGTGTATTCGATCGATGGTGTGCGCGTCTTGATCGATTTTGCGCACAATCCACATGCGATGCAGGCGTTGTTTGACATGGCCGGAGCGCTGCCTGCAAAGCGACGGATACTGGCCTTTGGACAGGCAGGCGATCGCACGGACGATTCCATCCGCGAGCTTGCTCGCAGTGCCTGGTCGATCGGCCTGGACGCAGTCATTGTTTCAGAGCTCGAGTATTACGCCCGTGGTCGTGAGCCCGGCGTCGTTTTTGCCATTATCAAAGATGAGCTGATCCGCTGTGGTGCAAGGGAGGACCAGATTCGACATTTTCAGGAAGAATCAGAGTCGCTGGATGCCGCGCTCGAATGGGCAGAGAAAGGCGATCTGATCATCATGTTGGCGCTCGGCGGCAGCAAGCCCATCATCGATCGATTGGCGCCGTTGTCCGACTAGCCTGGCCCGAGAACGATTATTCGAGGCTGAGTATGAGCTTCCAGTGCCTGGCGTCTATCGGAAATACCGACAAGCGATTGCCGCGCTGATTCAGGCGAAAGTCGGCGAGAGCAGGGTGGGCTTTCAACTCCTTGAGCGGAATTACGCGATCGAGCTTCCGCTCGAATGCAACATCTCGCAGCAACCACCTCGGTTCTTCTTCTTTGCTTTTCGGGTCGAAGTGCTTATTGCGAGGATCAAACTGTGTCGGATCCGGATAGGCATCACTGACTATTTTGGCGAGACCAACAGCACCCGGAACCTTGCAGCTGGAGTGATAAAACAAGACATCGTCACCAATGGCCATGTCGTCCCTGATCATATTGCGAACCTGGTAATTCCGTATGCCATCCCAGGGCTCCATTTTGTCTCTTTCCAGGTCATCGATGCTGTAGTCACCGGGTTCCGATTTCATTAACCAGTAGGTCATTGGGTATCCATTGGCAGTGCGTGTGGCGCGCAATTCTAGCATGCCAGCAACGACGTTCGGACGCTGTAAAAACTCGCGTCTTTTGGGTTCTGTGCTACTATTTCGTCTGCGCATGGCACCGCGATTAATAACTCAAAAATCGGTAACTGCCAAGCCGCAGCCTTTGGAGTTCAGGAGCCTGAATTGTCTAATATGCTCGCCAATATTTTCGGAACATCACCGGTCAAGCCGCTGGAGCGCCACGTCGGCCTGGCTTACAAATGTACTAAACAGATCATCGAGTTTTTCGAAGCTGTCGTTGCCGGCGACTGGGACAAAGCGGACGCTGTTCGGGCCGATATCGAACGCCTTGAACATGAAGCAGACGACCTGAAGAAAGAAATACGTCAGCATCTGCCAAAAAGCCTTTTCATGCCGGTGCCGCGCGAAGATCTTCTTGAGCTCTTGTTGGTGCAGGACAAGATGGCGAATCGCGCCAAAGACGTGTCGGGCCTTGTCGTGGGTCGACGAATGGAAATTCCCGCAGCGATAGCCGAAGATTTTTTGACCATGGTCGGCCGCAGCGTTGACGCAGCCAAACAAGCACGAAAAAGTGTTCGCGAGTTGGACGAGTTGTTCACGTCCGGTTTTCGGGGCGCAGAAGTTGCGCTGGTGTCAGAACTCATCGAAGAACTGGACAAAATCGAAACTGAAACGGACAATCGTGAGGCTGCTCTTCGGGCAGCTCTGTTTGCTATTGAGAGTGAGCTTGAGCCCGTCAACGTAATGTTTCTTTACAAAGTGATCGGCCTGATCGGTGAAATTGCCGATATGGCGGAGCGGGTCGGTCGCCGGCTAGAACTCCTGCTTTCCCACTAATAATTCGAAAAACAATTTACGGGGTGCGTTCATGGATGCACAGCTTGTCTATATAAGCCTTGCGGCGGTTTTTGGCATTTTTATGGCATGGGGCATCGGTGCGAACGATGTCGCAAATGCCATGGCGACCTCGGTCGGTTCCAAAGCGCTAACCATCAAGCAAGCAATCCTGGTTGCGGCCGTCTTCGAATTCCTTGGCGCTGTCCTGGCTGGCGGGGAGGTAACGTCCACGATACGTAAGGGCATTGTTGATGCCGACCTGCTGGCGGGTTCTCCGGAATTGCTGATCTACGGCATGTTGGCGGCATTGCTGGCGGCTGGTACGTGGTTGCTGATCGCATCGAAAAACGGCTGGCCGGTATCGACGACGCATTCCATTGTGGGTGCGATTGTTGGTTTTGCAGCAGTCGGTATTGGCATCGACGCCGTGCAATGGGGCAAAGTTGGCACGATCGTATTGAGTTGGGTGATTTCACCGCTTACCGCCGGGTTTATCGCGTACCTGATATATCAGAGCGTGCAGAGATTGATTCTGACTCAGGAAGATCCGCTGGAAAAGGCGAAGCGATATGTACCCGTCTATATTTTCTTCGCCGCTTTCACGATTACGCTGGTCACGATTCTCAAAGGGCTTAAACATGTTGGACTGACGATCAGCCTGACGAGTAGCTACATTCTCGCGGTGGCGATTGCGATCAGTATTGCGTTGGTCGGTGCGGTCGCCATTCAGCGAATCAAGCCGAACCCAAAGGCAGAGAAAAAACAACATTTCTACACGGTCGAACGTGTATTTGGCGTCTTGATGGTGGTTACGGCCTGCGGGATGGCGTTCGCTCACGGATCCAACGATGTTGCAAATGCGATCGGTCCGTTGGCGGCCGTAATCAGCATTGCTCAGACGGGTGTGATTGGCGCGAAGTCGGCGATTCCGATCTGGGTGCTTGCGCTTGGTGGTGGCGGTATCGTCATCGGATTGGCGACTTACGGTCGACGCGTCATAGCGACTGTCGGTCAAAAGATCACGCAGCTAACACCGAGCCGCGGATTCGCGGCTGAGCTCGCCGCAGCGACGACGATCGTAATCGCATCCGGCACAGGCATGCCTATTTCTACAACGCACACCTTGGTTGGGGCTGTGCTGGGTGTCGGGCTTGCTCGTGGAATCGACGCGATCGACTTGCGGGTGGTTGGTCGGGTATTCGTTTCCTGGGTGGTTACTATCCCGGCCGGTGCGTTCCTGGCGATCGTATTCTTCATGTTGTTCAAAACTATTTTGCCGTAATCGATAGTTCAGCCGTTCGTCGCCGACAGGCGGGAATCGATCAGAGCAAACTGCGAACGAAATCTCGTCAGCATCATTACGATGCCGATCAACGCGCCAGCGACAAGGCCCCACCAGAGTCCTTTTGCACCGTATCCCTGCGGGAAGCAAAGCCAACTGCCGAAGCTCATTCCGATAACCCAGTATCCGATCATCGAAATCCAGAACGTGCTCTTCGTGTCACGCAGTCCCTTTAGCCCGTTCGCGATGACCATCAGCGTGCCGTCAATAAGCAAGAACAATCCTGCGACGCCGGAGAACCCAACGGCAATTCCTACAACGCCCGCGTTAGCCGGGTCGCTGGTGTCAAGAAAAACGCCGACAAGTAACGAAGGAAAGAACCACAGAAACAAACTTGCAGCCAGCACAATGCCCACGCTAAGACCGATCGCGATAGACGCTGACTGCCGGGCAGCGGCGGCTGAACGAATACCAATCCCGTAGGCAACACGTACTCGAATCGCGTCGCCCAATGCGAGCGAAGCGCTCATGCCGAAGTAGATAACGCTATATATAACCATCTGCGCGGCAAGAATGTCGGCGCTTAACATGCCGACCAGCACGGCGGCGACAGTAAACATTGCGGCACTTAGCATTTGTGCACCAGTGACAGGCAACCCAAGGCGCAGGATTTCCTTGCACAGCGCTTTCTGAAATTGTCGCGGAAAAATGGACAGCGGAAACCCTTGAAACGTTTTCGAAAACTTCACATGAAAAGCAAGGATCAGGAACATCATCCAGTTAACGATGCTGGTACCGTATGCCGCCCCGGTGACGCCGAGCGCAGGCAGACCGAACTTGCCAAATACCAATGCGTAATTAATGCCGAGGTTCACGACCAGTGCCAGCACCGTGATCGTCATAATGCCGGACGCTTTTCCCAGGGCTGCTACGTAGTTTCGCAGGACGACGAACCAGAGCGCTGGCATCACGCCGAACGCGAGCGGCCTGGAATACTCGCGAATAAGTCGAATTACGTCGGGGTCCTGATTCGTGAATTGCAGAACGGGGCCGAGATACCAGATTGCCAGCGTGACGGGAATGGCGCACAGGGTGGCAACAATCATTCCCTGCTCAGCGGAGTCCCTGATAGCCTGCATATTTCCTTCGCCCAAACTCTGGGCAACAAGCACACCGACAATCGAAATAACGCCCATGCCGATGACCAGCAACACATAAAACCAGTCAGCCGTCAGACCAACGGCGGCCAGTTCGTTGCTTCCCAGGCGCCCGACGATAATCATGTCAGTAATCATCATGCCCATTTCGGCAATATAGGCCGCCATCAGCGGCATACTGATTGCCAGGATAGTGCGTGTTTCTTGTTGTCTCGTAGGGGTGGATTTAGCTGACAGCAAGACTGTCTCCGCTTGAATTTCGCCGTCTAGTCTAGCGCGGCGAGAGATCGAATCGGCTTCCGGCGTTCACAATATGGTTTTGCGCGGGTCTGGCATTTGCTATGGTGCGATGCAGGCCACAACAATAACATCGAGTAATCCTACGATTAACAATAATGGGTCAGTCTCGTTATCGATAAGCACCCGCGCAAGACGTTACGCGCTGGGTGTGCTGGTGGTCGTCTACACATTCAATTTCATTGATCGCCAGATACTCGCGATACTGCTGCCAGCTATCAAAGCAGAGTTCATGGTTAACGACTGGGTGCTGGGGTTTCTGGCCGGTCCAGCATTCGCCTTGTTCTACGCGACACTCGGGGTTCCGATTGCATTACTGGCTGATCGGTTCAATCGACGAAACCTGATCGCCTTGGCTGTCGCAATATGGAGCGTAATGACGGCGCTCTCCGGGCTGGCGGGCAGCATCACGCACCTCGCGTTGGCACGTATCGGCGTTGGCATTGGTGAAGCGGGCTGCAGTCCTTCAGCACACTCTATGATTTCCGATTATTACCCCCCGGAGCAACGGTCGACGGCAATGGGCATTTATACCGTCGGTATTTCGATCGGTATCATGATTGCGTACCTGGCGGGTGGTTGGGTTGTCCAGAATATCGGCTGGCGCGAAGCATTTTTTATCGTGGGCATACCCGGTCTGCTGTTGGCGCTGCTGGTGCGATATACCGTTCACGAACCGGCGCGTGGAATGTCGGAAAACAAGACGGATACCGGCGAAAGGGCAGGCATGCTGGACGTCGCCCGTTTCCTGTTGCGCAGAAGGTCGTTCATCCATCTTGCTCTTGGTTCCGCGCTTGCGTCGTTCGGCGGCTACGCGAGTATCAGCTTTTTTCCAAGCTTTCTAGTGCGAAGTCATGGTATGTCGCCAAGCCAGATCGGTGTCTATCTCGGCCTGCTGTACGGAATTGGTGGTGCTATTGGTTTTGCCGGTGGCGGCTACATCGCAGACAAACTTGGCCGCGATCACAAAAAATTGTCATTGTGGGGAGTTGCCATTGCGACCATGATTGCCTGGGTTTTAATTTTCCCGGTGTACTTAATGGACGACGTTTCATGGGTGCTTGCGTTGTTCTTCCTGCCAATTGTATTTTCGAATTCCTACCTGGCAACAACCATCGCGCAGGTCCAGAGCATGGTCGGACTTCGCATGCGCGCTGTCGCGTCCGCCTTCCTGTTTTTGATTCTCAACATCATCGGCCTGGGATTGGGCCCACAGGTAACCGGGCTGTTAAGCGATTTTCTGGCGTCCGGCTATGGCCATGAATCCATGCGCTATAGCCTGCTGATCGTAGGGGCCGTCGTCGGTCCGTGGTCCGCACTGCATTATTTTCTGGCCGGTCGGCACATCGACGAGGATCTGGCACGCGCACACAGCCCGACCTGACGCGCAGCGCCGCGTAAATTCGAGATATGTAAAATCGCTACAGGCCTTGGTTTTACTGGGCAGGCATTAATGTTGTTTCTAAACTACATGTCGAGTGAGGGAACATATGGCTATAATCGTTGTCAATTCAGAGTGAAATGAACCGATCAAGGGGATCGAACGATGATTAGTGACACAAATACCACGCGAGCTACACGTCCTGTGGTGCTGCAACTATCGACAG
>Ga0316187_10003957_pt1 | contig 12832 bp, 10 predicted proteins | sample CroRivburrow1_MG_FD_204927 | JGI IMG/M metagenome (GOLD analysis project Ga0316187, IMG submission 204927) | Coastal sediment microbial communities from Maine, United States - Cross River worm burrow 1 | ecosystem: Environmental > Aquatic > Marine > Coastal > Sediment | place: USA: Maine...
CAAATCCTCAGATAATAATCAAAATCTTCACCGCAGTTCATCTTTTCGTTAAATAAATTATCATAGGCAACGCTAGTTTTTACATAGTGCCCCATTTGTAGGGTCAAATAAGGATCATTAAATATAACATCATTTATATCGGAGGTTTCTGACAGTTGGCCGCTGCGTTCCTCGACTTCGTTGGTAAGGTGATCAAAGGAACATATTCTTCCCCAAATGGCATCATATTCATTATTAACTAATGAGGCTATCTCAAATGAGTTAGGTGCCATTAAGTCATCAGCATCAAGAAAAAAAAGCCAGTCAATAGCATTGGCTCGCGCTTCTTGTATTGCCATATTTCTTGCTAAGGATCTCCCTAGTGACCCATTAGTGTCGTCTATGGACATATGTATTATCCTGGTGAAATTACCAGTGCATACTGCGCTAGCCCTGTGTATTGACTGCTCGCACTGGTTAAGGATGTCGGTATGTCCAGGACCAACTGGTGTAATTATGGCGCAGCTAGTGCCCGAGCTTTGAGTGTGGTTGTCTGCTATGTAGATAGTAGTAGTGTTAATAACATTATTATCATGACTGACAATATTGTTGTAATCATTGTCGAATGGAGAGATGTTATGAGCTGTATTATTAGTGGAGTATTGTTCCGAGTCTCCAGTATCAATTTTATTATATTGTAGTAATAATTCTTTGCATTTTATAAACACGTTTTCCCATGTTTGCGGCTCAGTCTGGCGAATTAGTCTTAACGACGGGTACCAGGGGGATATAGTGCCAGTAGTTGTCCATCTCCAGTCAGCAGTCGCTGGTAACAAAATCCAGGTAGGTTTCCCTATCGAGCCAGCGATATGAGCAGTTGAATTATCAATAGATATTACAAGATCCAGTGCATTAATCTTGCTAAAAAAATCATCTAAATTAATAATAGGATCGCTATCATCCCAGTCATGGATCTTTATGCCATATTTATCGTATATAGAGGATATTTCATCCTGGCAATCGCCATATTGGAGGTTTACTATAGTGATTCCTTCCGATTTAAGCAGGTCAGCCCAAGCTTCTAGTTTTGTACTTCGAAGAATCCTGTCATAGTGTTTTTTACCGCCACACCATGATATCCCGATTTTTATATTATTGTCTATTTGACTATATCTTTCTTTCCATTTTTTAGTTTTATTTACATCGGGGATTAGAAAATTCCCTGAGTTTATAAAGCTTGATCTGGTTCTTCTTAAAAAATATGGTAGGCTGCCTGTTGGTATTGAATAGTCAATATTATTGGACAATATGGCATTATTTAATATTTCTGGGGTATGGCCTTGTATGATGTTTGCGTGTGGAAATGACCGTTCGAAAATAGGAGCTAACCTTTTATCGCAGGCTATATAAACTTTTGCGGCAGATTTCATGATGTCATGTATGCAGGATGCAAACATGATTTCATCACCTATACCTTGCTCGCCATAAATTATAATAGATTTATTATCAAGTACTTCGCCATGCCATTCATTATTTATAAAAAGTGTGTCTCGTATCGGTGGGTGTATATAACGTCCGTGCTCATAACCTTGCCAGCCATTTATGTAGTTATTATGCATTAAATCATGCAGGCCCATATTCCATCGAATAATGTCATTCTCAGGATCTAGATTAAGCGCCTTTTTATAGACATTTAATGATTCATTAAAATTACCCATGTCCCGAAGAAGTAAGCCAAGGCAGTTGTAGGCATCTATAAATTCAGGATTGATTTCTAATGCATGCTCGTATTCTTTTTTTGCTGCATCAAAATCAAATATTTGTCTATATGCGTTTCCCAGATTTACATGTGTAATCGGATTAGCTTTGTTTATTGATATCGCAATGCAGTAATGTTCTATTGCATCAATAAATTTCTCTTTTTCCTGTAGCAGATTGCCAAGATTTATATGGGCATCTTCATTCGAATTATCAAGATCAATAGCACTACGTAAATACTTTTCGGCATTTTCAGTATCACCACTGTATAACAGGGCAACTGCCTTATTATTATGAAATAATGAAGAGGATGGGTCGTAATGAAGCGTTTTATCAATAAAGTCTATTGCTTCAGAATAATTGTGTTGCTGTAAATGTAATGCCCCCATCAAATGTAATGCATCTATATGCCTCGGCTCACTCTTCAGTATCCGTAAATATATTTCTTGTGCCTGAGAGATCTTTCCCTGGTTATGTAGAGCTAGCGCTCTTTTCAGTAAAGATGAGTTATTGTCTGGTGTCTGAGTGGGTACAGGTCTTTTCTGTATATTTCTTTTTTTCATAATACATGCTGACGTAATTATTAACCTGTATATACATGCATTTGTTGTGCCATTATTTATGTTATTAATGTCTGCCGATACGAAAAATACATATGTGTTTCGATACGATAATCACGTTGTTCATACTTTTCATGCTCTGAAAAAAGAGCTATCTCGTTATTTCTGAATTCCTAATAATGATTATTAAATCAATGGCTTCCGTAGGTAATGAATTTGTCATATTTCCCGCCATTTCTTCGCCCTATCTTGTGCATATAGCCTAAGCTGTAATCGGAATGCCCATATTGTAACGCATTGAAATTAAAGAATAAATAGCAGCCCTGGTTCGATATTTAAATTCAAAAAGGCCTAATGATCCTACTTGCAGTGCCGCTATCCTGTGTGGGAGCGGTAAATGTTTAACGTTAAACATATCCGCTAAAGATTACTACTCCACCAGTCATTTAGAGGCATAAATAGGCTGGTTTTGGAATAGGAGATATATCATGGCTTTATCAATTAATACTAATGTGGCTTCATTAACAGCCCAGCGTAACCTTGCCAATTCTGGTTCTGATCTCGGTATTGCATTACAGCGTTTGTCATCCGGTTTGCGTATTAATAGCGCAAAAGATGATGCTGCTGGCTTGGCGATTTCTGAACGTTTTACTACACAGATCCGTGGTCTAAACCAGGCTGTACGTAACGCAAATGATGGTATTTCATTTGCCCAGACGGCTGAAGGCGCATTGAGTACAGTAGGTTCATCCCTGCAGCGTATTCGTGAGTTGGCGGTACAGTCTGTTAATGATACCAATTCTTCATCCGATCGTGCGGCCTTGAATAATGAGGTACAGCAGCTGATTGCAGAGGTTAGTCGTGTATCAAATGCCACCCAGTTTAACGGTCAGAATATCCTTGATGGGACATTGTCTACCTTAACGTTCCAGGTAGGTGCCAACCAGAATCAGACGATTTCTGTGACTGGTGTTGATTCCAGGACATCTCAGCTGGGTGCCAGGGTTTCTACAAGTGCTTCTATCAGTGAAACTAATCTTGCGGCTGCCATTGCTGCAAATGATTTAGTTGTCAACGGTAATACGGTTGATCTAACTGGTGATACCACTATTGCCGATATAGTTAGTTCAATCAATGCTGTACAGGCAGATTCTGGTGTACAGGCACTGAAAGCAACATCTGTATCGACAGCTTCTGCTGGTATGGCACAAACCGCTGGTGTAGTTAGTATTAATGGTGCTCAGGTTAATCTAATAACTGGTGGTTCTGCCGGTGGTTTAGCCGCAAACCTTACAGCTATTAATGCTGTTACAACTCAGACAGGTGTAACTGCAACAGCAGGTACAGGTGCAAATGCTATTGTTTTGACCAACTCAGATGGCTCAGATATTGTTATCGATAATACTGGCACAGGTCAATTGGGTGCGGTAGCAGGTGCAGTTGATACTTACCACGCAGGTATTGTATTGGCGGGCCGAGTAAGTGAAGGCGCGTTTACTGCCACCGGTACATTTGCAGTTGAGACAATGACCGCAGCGGCTGTACTGGGTGGAAACCAGGCCGATCAAACCTTGACCGGTACCGATGTTTTGACTGGTACAAAGGCCAATGAGGCACTGCTGACACTGGACTTTGCATTGCAGCAGGTGACTGGACTACGTGCCGAGCTGGGTGCTGTTCAGATCCGTTTCGAATCTACAATCACTAACCTGAGTGCTCAGTCTGAGAACCTGACTGCTGCTCGTGGTCGTATTGTAGATGCTGATTTCGCACAGGAAACAGCAGCATTGACTCGGACGCAGATTCTGCAGCAGGCCGGTATCTCGGTTATAGCTCAAGCTAACAGCATACCGCAGTTGGCACTGAGCCTGCTTCAGTAAGTAAATGATTGATCTGGGCTGGTAATTCCCAGCCCAGATCATTCTTTCAACAATATAAAAGAGGATTTTGTCATGTCTAGTGAACTTTCATTGAAAGCTTCAATGGATACGATACGTCCCGTTAGTCAGCCGCGTGATACGGATGGTCAAATAACCGTTGTAACACAGAAAGAAAGGGATGTTGCTGCAGATGTTCGGAAGGATATTACCGTTAGTGGTAATGATGTTCCTGCACAAAGCCGTGTTGTCCAAGAAGTTAGTGAAACAGATTTAAATAAGGCTGTAGGGGAATTGTCACATCATGCACAGAGTATTAGTCGTGATCTTGAATTTACTATTGATAAGGATCTTGATAAAACAATAATTACTGTGTATGACGCGGAATCCGAAGAGATTATTCGTCAGATACCATCTGAGGAAGCATTATCCATTGCCCGTAATATGAGGCGTGATGATGCAGCACTAATAAATGTCAAAGCATGAATATGGCAGTAAAATTGTTGCGTATAAACTAATAGGTAAATGATCGATGCAGTCAGTTGTCGATTAATATAATTGACAAGATACAGGGGTTCTTATGACAACGCTTTCATCACCAGGAATAGGTTCAGGGCTGGATATTGCTGGGATAGTCAATAAACTTGTTTCGGCAGAAGGTGGGCCAGCTGCATCACGTCTTGATCGGCTTGAATCTCGCTTGCAAGCACGATTATCCGGCCTTGGAACGTTGAAAGGGGCGTTGTCAGATTTCCAGTCCAAACTGTCTAATTTGAGTACATTAGACAGTTTTCGTGGGCGGGCAATCAGTAATAGTAACGACAAAGCATTTACTGCTACGGCTAATAGTTCTGCTGCTACAGGAAACTATGCTGTAAATGTGGCCACGCTGGCGCAATCACAAACCCTTGTGACAGATGTTTCGAGTCCCTATGTTAATACTACCGACGTGGTCGGCACTGGTACTTTAACCTTTCGTTTCGGCAATGGCCCTATTGCCGGTTTTATACCCGACACACAAAAGGGTGTTTATACCATAACGATTGACTCCAGTAATAATACACTTCAAGGTATTAGTAATGCCATAAATGATGCCGATATTGGTGTCCAGGCCAGTATTATCAATAATGGCTCTGGTTATTTACTATCATTAACATCAGAAAAAACAGGCGCCAGTAATAGTATGGAGATTACTGTCAGCGATACTGGCGATGCTAATGATACCGACACATTGGGATTATCTCGCCTAGCCTATAATAATCTTGCAACTAATATGGGAGAAACAGCAACGGCTCAAGATGCGGCGCTAACTATTAATGGCGTATCTATAGTCAGTGAAAGTAATGATATTAATGGTGCGATAGAAGGCGTGAATATGAACCTGCTTGACGCACAGAGTGGAGTATTAGCTGTTTCATTGGACAAGAGTGGCGTTAAAACAACCGTTAATGATTTTGTAAATAGTTATAATTCACTAATGGCGACTGTTAAGGAGCTTACAGGTTATGATCCAGACACCCGTGTGGCAGGAATATTAAACGGGGATGCGGGCGCCAGAGCAATTGTAAGCAAGATTCGCGGCATTATTTCAAATAGTGTCGACGTTTTAGCGGGTGGTCCGTTTACCAGTTTACCCGGTTTAGGCATAACATCTCAGGCCAATGGTTCTCTGAGCATAAACGATAGTAAGCTTCAGGAAGCGCTTGATAACAATTTCGACGACGTGGCAACCTTATTTTCAGCCATTGGCCAACCTAGTGACCAGCTGGTTAAATACATTTCATCAACTACAGACTCCTTGGCAGGTAATTATGATGTGACTGTTAATTCCCTGGCTTCACAGGGTTATATAAATGGATCTACCAGTGCATTATTGGCAGATGATGGTTTAGGAACATTCACCTCAGCGTTCGTTATTGACGCAAATAATGATGAATTTACAATTAAAGTTGACGGCATTACCTCCAATGCCATTAATTTGACACAAAAAAGTTATACGACTGCAGCCGAATTGGTGGCAGAAATCCAGGCCCGGATAAATTCAGATAACAAGTTAGAGGCGGAAGGTGTTTCAGTAGCCGTATCATTTGATACCTCATTAGACAGACTGGTGATGACATCATCCCGTTATGGCTCAGCTTCGGCGGTTTCTTTTGTCGCAGTAGATATAAATACTGTCGCCGAGTTAGGTTTTGATACCGCCCTGGTCGGGATTGATGGCGCTGATGTAACAGGTACTATAGGTGGTGTTAGTGCGACCGGTAATGGTCAGTTTCTGACAGGTAATGGCAACGCTACTGGTATTAAGCTCGAGATTACAGGTGGCAGTGTGGGTAGCAGGGGAACGGTTAATTTTTCCCGTGGCATTGCCGATCAATTGTCTACATACATATCTGAATATATGGATAATGATGTCATCGGTGACAGGGTAGATGGCATAAAACGAAGTGTTGATGATATAGAAAATCAACGAGAAATTCTGAGTCGTAGACTTGAAGCATTAGAAAAGCGTTTACAGGCGAAATTTTCTGCACTGGATTCATTAGTTAATCAATTGCAGAATACCGGAAGTTTTCTCACGCAGCAGCTTGATAAAATTGGAACAATTACAGTTTCACGAAATAAATAGATAGCAATATCTTAATTTGTGATTTTTTAAATAGGGAGAAATATAGCAGATGGGAAAATCAAAGGCCGAACAAGCTGCGCAGCAGTATAGAAGTTTAAACCTAAAAAGCGAGGTAGAAAGCGCAAGCCCCCACCGTCTAATTCAGATGCTGATGGAAGGACTGATTGGCAAAATAGGGTCCGCTAAAAATTGCATCGACAATGAAAATATTTCTGGTAAAGGTGAAAATATAGGGATGGCCATTTCTATAGTTGGTGGATTACGGGTTAGCCTTGATAAAGAAAGGGGTGGTGAGATAGCTGAAAATCTGGATAATTTGTATGACTATATGGAAAGACGACTTCTTGAGGCCAATCTTAGTAGCAATATAGCCATACTCGATGAGGTTATGGGGCTTGTAAAAGAAATCAAATCTGCCTGGGATGCTATTGGCCCTGAAATTATTCCCAGTCAACAGGTTGGCTGATTATTGATATGATGCCAAACTATCATGATGTAATAAGAAATATTCTCGAAATTTCAAATTCAATGCTTGTTGCCACCTTGTCATCTGACTGGGATATGCTGGTTAAGCTTGAAACTCAGCGTAACGAGTTATTACCACTTATATTTGATGATATTTCTAATGCTCAAGGGCTTATGCCAGAAATCAGAAGCATGGGTGAAGCTGTGCTCGAAATCGATCGACGTATAATATCTATCTGTAGCAATGAGGCAGGTGATTGTCAGCGTCAGTTATCAGAATATCACCAAGGGCGTAAGGTTGTTGCTGCATATGTGGCCAATAGCGCATAGTTTTAATAGATTGGCCTGAATATACGTGATGTATAACATCCCCAGTTATACATATTGATTATCTCCGCTCATCCTGCCAGTTTGTCGATTTAGCTTAACTAATTTATTTTTAATTGTCATAAGCCGCTGTTTTTTGTATTGTTCGAGTATGACAAATAGCACTTCTCATCTTGGTGAGGCACTGGCATATGAAGATATATTGCCTATTAGCTGGCGCTTGCATGAAATAGTATCGGAATCATCTTATTTCTTTGGCATTAATGAAGTTAATGAAGAGATCCTGAAAAATATTTTAATGCTTGAAAAGCATCATTCAGAGTTGTCTGACGATGAATCTGACCACTATGCGAGTGAGCTTGCGCATATAGATTTTAAGTTAAATCTACTGCTTGATTTGATGGTACAGGTTTTCTCGAGCCAGTTAAATATACCGCCTGAATGTCCCATTGCTTTGGCATCTTCTCGTCTGGTGTGGCGGTCTGACCGCACCTGTAACCAGGGCGATACACTACTAGTAGATATATATCTGAGTCGTCGATTTCCACGTCCCCTGAGTCTGCCTGGTATAGTGAGTAGTGTCACAGATCTTGAGACAGGTATTTATCGCATTGAGCTTGAACTTGAGCATATAAGCTTGCCTGTTCAGGAGTTATTAGAGAAGTTTATCTTCCTTAAGCATAGAAGAATGATCGCCTTGTCTCGCCGAGATCGCGAATAGCCAAAAAGTATAACTAAAACAATAATATATTGATGTGTCCATATTGGTGTATATGTGCCGATATTTTGACATTCGATGCAAAAACAGTTTACTCTATGTTGGTCAGGGTGCTGTTATGACGGACTAGGAGAATAATGATGGATGCGGTACTCGTAATTGATTCAAAAACGCAATCTTATCAAGAGCTCAGGACTTTACTCGAGTTTATAGAATGCGAATCAGTTATTTATACAAGTCATGAGCAATGGCGTGACCAACTGGAAGGGGGGGGGGATATTACTGCCATATTCCTGGCTGCGGATATACATGATGGGCTGGAGGCATTAATCAATGATATTCATGGTTGGAACCCTAAGGTCCCGCTAATCCTGTTATCCAAGCATGGCTTAAACCCCCAACATCCAGAAGTTCCAGCAGGCGCGGTTCTTCGGGTTCTAGAATATCCGTTCAAATATCAAGATGTTGTAAATTCTCTCCATCAGGCTCGCGTATATAAGAGTAACCAGACCCAATCTGCGGGCACCTATTCTACAGAGTTATTTCGTAGTCTTGTAGGCAATAGCCGCGGTATCAGACGTGTGCGTACGATGATTGAGCAGGTTGCATCATCAGAAGCTACGGTATTGATTCTAGGTGAGTCAGGTACGGGGAAAGAAGTTGTAGCCCGTAATATCCATTACTTTTCAGAGCGCCGTGATAAGCCCTTTGTGCCAATCAACTGTGGTGCGATTCCGTCAGATTTGCTGGAAAGTGAGTTGTTTGGGCATGAAAAGGGTGCTTTTACAGGGGCAATAAGTACCAGGCAGGGGCGTTTTGAATTGGCTGATGGTGGCACCCTGTTTCTTGATGAAATAGGTGATATGAGTATGCATATGCAGGTCAAGCTGTTGCGTGTCCTGCAAGAGAGAAATTTTTCCAGAGTGGGCAGTAACAAGCAGATTGACGCAAATGTCAGGATAGTTGCTGCAACACATCGAAACCTGGAAGAGGCGATTGAGAAAGGTGATTTTCGTGAGGATCTTTTCTACCGGCTTAACGTATTTCCGATAGATATGCCACCGCTTCGTGATCGAATAGAAGATATACCACTGCTCGTAAATGAACTCATAAAACGCCTGGAACATGAAAATAGAGGCTCAGTACGGCTCACTCAAGGGGCATTGGTGTCGTTGTGTCAATATCAGTGGCCGGGTAATGTGCGAGAACTGGCTAATCTGATGGAGCGCCTTGTTATCATGTATCCCTATGGTGTCGTCGATAGCCATGACCTGCCAGATAAATTTCAGGCCGATCCCGTTCAGATAACTGAAAATAAGCTGCCAATTGAATCAATGATCACCTTTGACCCCTATGAAGAACCACGACTCCCGCGAGAAGGTATTGATTTGAAAGAACATTTAGCTGATCTTGAATATAAACTCATCAAGCAGGCACTGGATGAAGCTGATGGTGTGGTAGCTCATGCAGCTAACCGCTTAAAGCTTCGACGTACAACACTAGTTGAAAAATTAAGGAAATATGATCTGCAGCGTACTGATAGCGTGTCATAGAATTGACGGCAGACTGTCTTTGTATTTATAACATATTGTTAAATAAAGGTTTTTATTATTAGGCATAGATATTGCTAATGAATTGACGTGTGCTTGCCGAGCACAGAACGTTAATGAATTGGGATATGTCTGAAATGAAAGCTTACCAATATCTATATGACCACCCAGCCCAGGTACATCAAGCGGGCTTACTGCAACCAATTGCAGCTCCTACAGCATCATGCACAGAATTACATCAGAGTGATGCCACGCAGGTTACGAATAAGGACAGCGTTTCCAGAGAGGAATATCTGACAAATGTTTCCAATAACCTCCCGATTGCTGTCGTAACGCTCAACAATGAAGGCTACGTAGAATACTGTAATGAAAAGGCACTAAATATATTCGGAGCCACAATAATAGGTCAGTTATGGAGAAAGGTAATAGAGTTATATGTTGTTGCTGGGCCAAATGATGATGAGGTAGTTCTGAGAGATGGGCGTATTCTGTATCTTGAAACATGTCCACTAGCCGACAAAAAAGGACAAATACTTACTTTTAACGATATAACAAGAGCAAGTGATCTAAAAAATATACGCAACCAGCATTTAAGGCTAGCTGAGCTTGGTGAAATGGCGGCGGCACTTGCCCATCAAATTAGAACACCACTGGCAGCAAGTATGCTGTTCTTTTCGAATATAAAAAAAACACTTAATAAATCATCGCAATCATATTCAAGCCTGGAAAAAGGTCTGTATGAATTAAAGCATATTGGAGCTATGGTTGAAGATATGCTTATGTTCTCAAAGGATGGGAAGAAAGGTGATGATAAATTGACAACAAAGGAGTTAGTGGCTGATCTAATATTCAATGCAGATAGCTTAATGCAAGAATATGGGTGTGAAATTATCGTGGCTGATAAAGCAAAAGATAAAGAAATTATATTAAACCGTCACGGGATAAAGTCTGCTATTAGTAATATTCTTGTAAACTCAGCGCAAGCATGCAAAGCCAGGCAGAACAACAGCGCTGAAGAGTATAAGCCAATAATAAAAATAGAAGTAAATGATTATAAATATTCATTAATGATAACTGTTGAAGACAATGGGATAGGGGTTGAAGATGATTATATAAATCATATAAAAGAACCTTTTTTTACTACTAAAACTAATGGTACCGGACTTGGATTATCAGTCGCCAAATCAGTAATAGAATCACATGGTGGTGTTCTAGATATTAGATCATCAATTAATGAATGGACTATAGTAAAAATATTCCTGTAATAAATACTCACTAAGTAGAATAAATATAAATAGAGATAGTATATGAATAGTAGGTCAATCATGGTTGTAGAGGATGATAGTTCGCTTCGTGAGGCCATCGTCGAAACATTACTAGATTCCGGATATACAGTATATGACTACGAAGATGGCTGTAATGCATTGTCTGGTATTAATGAAGTAAAGCCATCATTAATAATAAGTGACGTGCAAATGGAAGGAATTAATGGGCTTGATTTAATGGCAAGCATACATAGGAAGGATGCATCAATACCTGTAATCCTTATTACTGCATATGGAAGTGTAGAGCGTGCAGTAGATGCTATAAAGTCCGGGGCTAAAGACTATTTAATTAAGCCATTTGATTCTGAAATACTAAATTCTGTTGTTTTAAAGCATATCAAGGATGAGGAAAATAATATCGAGAATAATATGATAGCTGTTGATGAGGTCATGATTAATCTTACACAGCTTGCTTTAAGAGTAGCAAAAAGTGATGCCACAGTTATGATAACAGGAGAAAGTGGGACTGGGAAAGAAGTTTTGTCAAGGTTTATACATGATAATTCCAGTCGATTTGACCGTAAGTTTGTAGCAATTAACTGCGCGGCAATACCAGAAAATATGCTTGAGGCGACATTGTTTGGGTATGAAAAGGGTGCGTTTACTGGTGCATATAAATCATGCCCTGGGAAATTCGAAATGGCTCAGGGGGGGACGATTCTTCTTGATGAGATATCTGAAATGGATTTGTTGTTACAGGCCAAGATTTTACGTGTATTACAGGAACGGGAGGTGGAGCGACTGGGTGGAAGAAAGGTTATACCTCTAGACGTAAGAGTAATCGCGACATCTAATAGAGATATGAAAAAAGAAGTTGCAGAAGGTCGGTTTAGGGAGGATCTATATTACAGGTTGAATGTTTTTCCGCTTAGAGTTCCATGCCTTAATGAAAGAAAAGAAGATATACCAGAGCTGGCGAAATACCTGGTAAATAAATGGGCAAAAATAAATAATTCATGTGTTAATAACATATCGAGTAGTGCATTAAAGCTATTAATGTCACACACCTGGCCAGGGAATGTGAGAGAACTGGATAATGTGATACAGAGAGCAATTATTCTATCTGATAGTACGATTATTGATAAAGATTCATTGCAGATAGATGAGGAAGATAAATCAGGGTCACTTCCTATTGAAAATAACTCCAATATTGATATTAAAGGCCATGAATACAAATTAATAATAGATGTTCTTGAATCTGTAGCCTGGAGTAGAAAGAAGGCTGCAAAAAAGTTAGGTATAAGCGAAAGAACCTTGCGTTATAAAATGTCAAAGATGCGGGAATCTGGATATGCTATCCAGGCAGGATGAGCTCAGGAGTTAATCATGAATACTATAGGTACTGAATCCTTGTTGCAGAAAATGCAGGAAATGGCCTCTGTTGCAAAAAGAGAATCCATAGATCCTGGTGAAAATGTTTCTGAGAATAACTTTTCATCTATGTTTAAAGATGCTGTCGGATCTGTAAATGAACTTCAAAAAGATGCCGCGGCGTTAAAAAAATCTTATGAGCTAGGGGACCCTACAGTAAACCTGACGCAGGTAATGATCGCCTCACAAAAGTCAGAAATATCATTTCAGGCATTACTGCAGGTAAGGAATAAATTGCTTTCGGCGTACCAGGAAATAATGAGAATGCAGATA
>Ga0316187_10003958_pt1 | contig 12831 bp, 6 predicted proteins | sample CroRivburrow1_MG_FD_204927 | JGI IMG/M metagenome (GOLD analysis project Ga0316187, IMG submission 204927) | Coastal sediment microbial communities from Maine, United States - Cross River worm burrow 1 | ecosystem: Environmental > Aquatic > Marine > Coastal > Sediment | place: USA: Maine...
CCTGAATTTAAAAACTTACCAGGTATTGCTGTTTTAATAGGGGGTATGTGGGTTGCTAATCTTTATTATTGGGGCTTTAATCAGTACATTATTCAACGTGCCTTGGCTGCAAAATCGTTAAAAGAAGCTCAACGTGGTTTGGCTTTTGCTGGATTTCTTAAACTTGTTGTGCCCTTAATAATTGTAATACCTGGTATTATTGCCTTTGTTATGTTTAAAGAAAATATTCAAGGAGCAGGGGCTGTTTTTTCTGATGCCCTAGGAGCAAGTAATGATCATGCTTATCCATGGCTGATTGGTAAATTTATTCCAGCCGGAATAAAGGGATTAGTTGTTGCAGCATTATCTGCAGCTATTGTATCTTCTTTAGCTTCAATGCTAAATTCAGTATCAACTATATTTACTATGGATATTTATAAGCCTTATTTGAATAAAGATGCTGGAAATAAGCAATTGGTAAGAACCGGAAGAATAACAGTTTTAGTTGCTTTAGTTATTGCTATATTCTTGGTGAAACCAATGGAATCATTAGGACAAATATTCCAAGTAATTCAAGAATATACTGGTATTGTTAGCCCAGGTATATTGGCTGTATTTTTAATGGGATTATTCTGGAAAAAAACCAATGTGAAAGGAGCAATTATTGGGGTGTTAAGTTCAATTCCAATAGCTTTAGCATTAAAATTTCTACCTATAGAAATGCCATTTCTTGATCAAATGTTTTATACTTTAATAATTACGGTAACAATAATTATGGGAGTATCATTAACAACCGGAGAAGGTGATGATGAAGCTAAAGGTATACCTCTAGATAAAGAAGTATTTATTACAGGAAAGAAATTTAATATTAGTGCTTATGCAATTCTATTAATTGTTACTATACTATATGTAGTATTCTGGTAAGCACCAGTTCTTAAAATATTCGAAGGTTAGGTTAGGTGTTTATACATTGGCCTGGCCTTTTTTTTGCAAGTAATTACATATAACGATTGCAAGTACTCAACTTACAGTATATTAGACCGTTGTGTTGATATTTGTGTTTGGGGTAAATAAAGTGATTGATTTAATCAACTAAAAGTGGGCTAAAACTAAGCAAAAATGCCTGAAATAATTATATTTGCATGATAGGATGGAATTTATAATTAAGAATTTTAAAAGGTTCAAAACAATATTAAACATCAACAAAATAATAAATACATTTATGAAACAATTACTCAAACTCACCTCAATAGTACTTGCAATAGCAATTATTTCAGCGTGTTCAGGCGAATCAAAAAAATCAAATAACAACGATTCGGTTTTAACACAAATTAAAAAAGAACAAGTTAAAGAAGATGTTACAGAATTTGTTTATCCAATGCCAACTGCATTTGAGGTGGCAAAAATGCTAAATCGTATTGGTGCGGGTTATATTTTTTCACTTTCAAATTCATCGGAAAATGCTGAAAAATACTTTACTGAAAAAAGTAAGGCTTTAAACCTTGGTATATATAGTGCCGATTTAAGTTACGCAAGTACTTACAATCAAAAACAAATTGCTATGGATTATTTAGAAGCATCCAACAAACTAATTGAAGAACTAGGCTTTGCAGATGCTGTTGATAAAGATTTGATTGATAAAATTGAGAAAGTTGAAAATGATAAAGATCAATTAATTGATATTTTCACAAATACATTTTATGATACTTACGAGTATTTAAATAAAATTGATAGAGGTTCTATTTCAATGCTAATACTTATTGGTACTTATGTTGAAGGACTTTACATAGCTACTCACATTTCAGAAGATACCTTCAATAATATTGAAATGGTGAAAATTATAATGGATCAGAAAGAACCTTTGGCTAAACTATTGTCGGTTGTTGAAAATTTTGAAGATAATGCTGATGTAAAAGAAAAGTATGAATTGCTGGTAAAATTAAATACTATTTATAGTGGTATGGAAGCAGGGAGTATTTCGCAAGAACAATTAGCAGCAATAACCAATGAAATAGCTGTTATTCGCAAAGGAATTGTAGAATAGTTTAAAATTTTATAAAATATTTGAAGGTGATTTGGTGTCCAAATCACCTTTATTTTTATACTTTAGTTTTCTATTATAAGTTTGTAAAAAATAATTTCAATGAGTGAATTACTTTTAGATGCTTTAATGCAACTTTTTGCCTTATTAACTGATATAAATAAGGAACATAAACACGGGCGCGCTCATATTCTAATTAAGGATTATTTAGAGCGACAGTTCACCACAGAATTAGCAGAAAATTATTTACAACTATATAGCGATTATTTACAAGCCTATCACGGAGCAGATTTTCAATCGGAACCAACAGACAATTCATCAACTAAGGAGACTAATCTTAAACAAATTGTTTCAATTTGTGAAAAGCTGAACGATGATATGGAGAAGGCTCCAAAAGTTCTACTCTTTGTTCGTTTACTTGAATTTTTGAAAATTGAAGATGAAGTAGGAGGTGATGAAAATGAAATGATTGACATTTTAGCCAATCAAATGAAAATTGATTCAAGTGATTATGCTAATCTTAAAGAATTCATTTTGGGGAAACCCGAAAATATTCCAAATTCAACAGACTTACTATTAATTAGTGGTAACAAAGAAGATAAAACCAATAAATATCAACACCTATATAACGAAAAACAACAAGTTAAAGTTTGGATGCTTCATATTGAAAGTACCAGTACCTTTGTTTTTAAATTTTCAGGTGAACGTAACCTTTACCTCAATGGATATCGAATTCAGCAAGATAAAATTCATGTTTTTGGTTCAGGTTCAGTAATTAAAACATCCATAATGCCACCTGTATATTATGGTCGGGTGCATGAATTGTTTTTAGAACAAAAAGACCGATTGCGCATAGTATACAAAGCAATTGATGTGGAACATAAATTTAATCCGAAATTAATAGGTGTTCATCAGTTTAGTTTAGTGGGTAGGAGTGGGCAGCTTATTGGTATAATAGGAGGTAGTGGTACGGGAAAATCTACTTTGCTGAATGTATTGAATGGCACTTTAAAACTTAGCAACGGTAAAATAACCATTAATGGTTACGATATTCAGAAAGATAAGGAGCATTTAGAAGGTGTAATTGGTTATGTGCCACAAATGGACATGTTAATTGAAGAATTAACTGTTTATGAAAACTTATTTTATAACGCTCGTTTATGCTTTAGTAAATTAGAAAAGGCTGAACTGGTAAATATAGTTGATAAAGCCATTGAAGATTTTGATTTAGTAGAAGCCAAAGACCTAGTAGTTGGCAACGTTATGAAAAAAACACTTAGTGGAGGGCAACGTAAGCGCTTGAATATTGCTCTTGAACTTATTCGCCAACCTAGTATTTTATTTGTCGATGAACCAACTTCCGGTTTAAGTTCAATGGACTCGGAAAAGGTTATGTCATTGCTTAAAAGGCAAACTTTGAATGGCCGACTGGTTATTATCAATATTCACCAACCATCCTCAGAAATATATAAGCTGTTCGATAAATTATTAATTATTGATAAAGGAGGTAGGGTTATTCATAATGGAAACCCAATGGATGCTATAGTTTACTTTAAGCGAATGGCTAACTATGTTAATCCTGAGGAACGCGAATGCCATACCTGTGGAAATGTAAAAACAGAACAACCTTTAAGGATTATTGAAGCACGTAAAGTAACACCTGATGGTAGACTTATACGTAAGCGCAAAATTAATCCAGAGGCTTGGTATAAATATTATCAAATTAATTTCGAAGATAAATTTAAGTGGAAAGAAACAGCTGTCAGCGATAAAAAGGAAAAATTACCACCAAATCTGTTTAATATTCCCAGTCGTGTTGAGCAGTTTAAAATTTACTTTTCGCGCGATGCTTTAGCAAAATTGAAAGACAGGCAATACTTGTTAATTAATTTTCTTGAAGCACCACTACTGGCATTAATTCTAGGTTTCTTTACTAAATATGCTATAAATGCCAGAACAGGTGGTATATACCTTTTCTCCGAAAATGTAAATCTTCCGGCTTATTTATTTATGAGCGTGGTTGTAGCATTGTTTTTAGGGCTTAATGTAAGTGCTGAAGAAATAATAAAAGATAGCAAATTACTTAAGCGGGAATCATTTCTAAATTTATCACGATTCAGTTATTTAAGTGCCAAAATACTAATTCTGTTTACCATATCTGCTATTCAAACATTAACTTTCATATTAATTGGGAACTCTATTTTAGAGATAAATGGACTTACCTTTAGCTATTGGTTAATACTTTTTAGCACTGCTTGTTTTGCAAATATGTTAGGTTTGAATATAAGTAGTGGTTTAAATACTGTAGTTTCAATTTATATTTCTATACCTCTTATTTTAGTTCCACAAATGCTTTTTAGTGGGGTTATTGTTGAGTTCGATAAATTACATAGTTCCATTTCAAACGAGTCATACGTTCCAATAATTGGCGATTTAATGCCTTCACGTTGGGGTTTCGAAGCCTTAGCTGTAAACCAATACATGAATAACGATTATGAGCAACATTTTTTTGATTTAGAGCAACAAATGAGCAATAGTTCTTATTATTTAGGCTTACTAATACCAGAGCTTAAAATGAGGAATAACGAGGCTTTATTTTCTTTAAAACGTAACGAACCCAATAAAGTAAAAACACATTTAAATGTGTTGAATTGGGAATTGAAAGTAGAGGATAATAAAATACGAATAAACGATTCAAATGTTCCGACAAATTCATTCAACATAGAAACATACAATCAGAAAATTCACGATACTATTCAAAATAATTTGGACCGTTTATCGGAAAAATATAACGAAAGTTATTTATGGTATAGTAAACAGAAAGATGCGAAGTTTAATTCATTAATTGATGAATTAGGAAGTGCTGATGAACTTCTTGCATATAAGCAACAATATTTCAATAAAGCTTTGGCGACTTGGGTTCTTGCAAAAAAGGAGCGTAACCAGATTCTTTTTGATGGCGAGCGATACATCCGGAAAAAGCATCCAATTCATAAAGAATCGGATCATAAGTGGGGTAGGTCCCATTTTTATTCACCCAACAAAAGTATAGCTAATTATAAAATTAGTACACCTTTGTTTAATATGATAGTTGTTTGGTTAATGAGTATTATGTTATTTTTTACTTTATACTTTAAATTAATGCGCCGAACCATTGCTTATTTCGAACGTTTTAAACTTAGGCAAGCTTATCGTAAGCTACTAAAAACAAATATTTAAGCAGGATAAAGATTTTAATAAATGCCGATGGATAATGAGAAAGATAATTATGAAGGTTTAAGAGAAAAACTAAATAATAATGAGGTTTGGCCCTTGCGTTATATGTTTAAATTCATTGTACCAAATGCCGATGGAAAAGTTGATTTGGTAAAATCGTATTTGCCTAAAGAAGGAAAAATTTCATTTAAGCATACCGCCAGTTTGAAATTTGTTTCCATAACCTGTTTGGTAAACATGAACTCAGCCGACGAAATTATTGAAATAACTAAAAAGGCTAACGCTGTTGCTGGAGTAATAACCTTGTAAAAGAGTGTGTTTTAAAAGTTTGTAAAATTGTCATTGTGAATCTAGTTCAGGATGACTTATAATAAACTTTTCAGACACACTCTTTGATATAAATTTCACATATTTATTTCTTCTGCAATTCTACAATTTGTAGTTTAAGTGTTTCAATTTGTGCTTGTTGTTCCTGTATACTTTTGATAAGCACTGGAATTAATTCTGAATAATTTATTCCCATGGTATTATTTTCATCTTTCCCTACGTTTACAACTTCATTTATTATTACTTGAGTCTCCTGCGCAATTAAACCTATTTTTGATTGATTATCATTTTTGTTTTTCCAATTATAAGTAACCGGGCGTAGTTTTAGTATTTCATTTAATCCATATTTTAGGTTAGAAATGTTGGTTTTTAATCGCGCATCTGAAGTTACGGTAACAGCATTTGTAGTATAAATATTTAACCAGGGTAAAGTATCAGCCCCTAAATTATAGCTGTCTGCCATACTTGGATTGAAATTTCCGTTTGCGAATAGGTTATTGTCAGTGGTAATATTTAAGGCATTTTTATATGATCCATCGTAATATGTTAGGTTGAAACCATTCTTCTTTGAATGGCTCATTCTCCAAAAAGTACGGGATGCTTCATCTGACTCCAAAATAATTCTTGAATAATTGAAATTATCTCCAGCTCCTCTTAGTCTTAAACTTGCTGCAAATTCAGAATCATAAATTAAAAGCTCTTCGTTGCTTTCAGGATATGTTCCTATTCCTACTTCTGCATTTAGTTGAAGTTTTTTATTGGAAAAATCTCCATAAATTAAAGAAGTGGTTGAGTCACTCACTCTATTATCAATATATAGTTTATGTGATCCTGTTTCATGAAATCCTGCTTGATATCCAATGAATACATTTCTACTTCCTTCAACAAGAGATGGACCTGCATTATAACCCAAAACAGTATTTCCGTATCCCTTTAAATCGCGACTAACTTGTGACCCAAAAAGAGTGTTTCTACTGCCTATAGAATCATTGTCAGCTGTCCAAGCCCCCATAATAGTATTTTCAAACGATTCTGTATTTCCGTATCCTGCATGAAGACCAACAAAAGTATTGCTTTCACCAGTTGTTGTTTTTAAACCGGCCTGCGCTCCGATAAATACATTACCCAAAGAGCTTGTATTAGACTGACCTGCTAACCATCCTATAAAGACATTTTCTCTACCGGTTGTATTTGAGTGTCCACTATTGTTTCCTACAAATACATTGTCACCTCCTGTGCTGTTATTAAAACCACTTTCATAACCTAGAAAAACGTTGTTATAAGATTCTTCATTATTGTAACCGGTTTTTTCACCAATGAAAACATTTGAATTTCCCCCAATGCTTTTATAGGCAGATCCATTTCCAATAATGACATTAGCATAACTTTCAGGCTCTGCTTGTGATTCATTCAAACCAGCAAATACTCCAATAATTACATTACCACTACTATTTTTAACAAGTAAACCAGCACTTCTTCCTATCATTACATTACTACTACTTGAGTCTACTGCATGCCCAGCCTTATAACCCAAAAAGGTATTATACCTACCTTGAATGTTTGAATACCCGGCTTGATATCCAACAAATGTGTTCACACCTCCAGAAATATTTGAATAACCAGTTTTGGTTCCTAAAAATGTATTGGCATTTCCCGATTTATTACCTAAACCACTTTCAAAGCCAATAAAATTGTTTCCCCAGGTTGAATCGCTATAGTAACCACTTCTATTTCCAATAAATATATTTTCATTTCCGTCTTTTAATGAATGGCCGGCTCTGTTTCCCATCATTATATTATTGAAACCACTGGTATTGTTGTATCCACTCCAATATCCAAGAAATACATTTGAAGCACCGGTAGTATTATTATATCCACATTCAAAACCTAAGAAAACATTATCGTTTGCATTTTGATTTGAATAACCTGCACCACGTCCGATAAACACATTTGCGTTACCAGTGGTATTACTTCTTCCGGCTTCATAGCCAAGCATAACATTTGACCATCCTGTGGTATTGCTATATCCACTTTGATTTCCGATAATTACATTATCCCATGATTCTTCATTTGAATATCCGGCTTGATACCCAATTAAAACATTTGAACTTCCGCCAATACTATTGTAACCTGCTTCATTTCCAATGAATACGTTAAAATCGCTTTTTACATCTGTTTGACTATTATGATATCCTGCGTAAGCACCAAGAAATACATTGTTATCGCTAGAATCAGCATAATATCCTGATCTTAGCCCCAAAAACACGTTTGCAGTTCCTGCAACATTTGTAATTCCTGAGTTGGCTCCAATAAATGTATTTGCATGGCCAACGGTGGTACTATTGCCACTCTTAAATCCAAGGAAAACATTTCCCCATGTACTTAAACTATTTTCACCACTTAAATTACCAATAAATACATTTTGCCTTCCTGTTTCGCAATTAAATCCGGCATGGTTTCCAATAAAAACATTTGACCAACCTAGTGTATTTTTGTACCCTGCTTGGTTTCCAATAAATACGTTTGTATTTCCTTCAGTATTATTATTTCCACAGCCAGTACCAATAAAAGTATTATAATAACCAGTAATGTTACTGTAACCGGTAGAATCACCTACAAAAGTATTGTTATAGCCGTCTGTATTGTTGTAGCCAGAGAAACTTCCAAGAAAAGTATTAAATACACCTGTAGTATTAGAGTAACCGGCCAAATATCCCAGAAAGGAATTGTAATTCCCAAATTGGTTACTAAATCCGGTTTTATAGCCCAAAAATAAGTTTCCTGAACCACTAATGTTACTATATCCACTCTGATATCCAATTAATGAATTTTCTGATCCTTCGGTTAAGGATAAACCACTTTGATAGCCTAAAGTTGAATTGTATAATCCTGTTGTAAGATTCTGACCACTTTCCTGACCTATAAAATAGTTATCTTCAGTAAGGTGTAAATAGCTAGAACTGCCTTTTCCTGTTGAAAGGTTTCCAACAGCAAAACCACCTCTGCTGCCAGCTGCTTTTTTTGCTTCGTTAATGTATATTCTTACACTATCCGAAGTTACCCTCAAGTATTCAGGACTTCCTTTACCAGTGGATAGGTTTCCAACCGCAAATCCACCACGGCTACCTGCAGCTTTTGAATTACCGTCGCTCACATTAACTCTAACACCTTCCTGATAAACAGCAAATACAGTATCTCCATCGCTGTTTGTTACTGCAAATAAGGCTTCATCGATTCCTGTGCCCGGTTTCCCTTCAACATTTGAATTACTTACCGTTTCTGCATGTAAGGAATAGGGCACAGACAGGAGTGGAGACACACCAATTTCCGAATAATTAGCACCTCCACTAGCATCAAATTCCAGTTTCATAAAATAGGAATAACCGCCCCAATTTATGTCGTTAAAAACACCATTTAGCACAGTTCCATTTCCTATGCTAAGGTTAACCAATCCAAAACTATTAGATGTAACCTGATGATTTTCGCTATAAACTTCAACTCCATTTTCGCTATCCTGAAGCAAGCTTATTTTAATAGAAACATTTTGATTTGAGATTACCTCATCTGCGTTATCTCTTATAACCGCCTGGTATTTGAAATTATTTTGATTCTGACTAAACAAAATAATTGTGCATATTACAATAGTAAATATTGTAAGAATTAATTTTTTCATATCAGTAAATTTTATCAGTTACAATTAAACTTGTGTTATATATAATAGAAAAATACTCTTATGATAATTCTTATTTAATTCAATATGCTATTTCAATTTATTTTTTGTTTTGTTCCAACTTCTCAATACGTTCGGTAAGCTTTAAAACCATTTCTTTTAATTCATTGTTTTCCTGTACTAATTCCTGTATGGCTTTCACTGCAACAATCTGTGCATTGTAAGAATCCATTTGTAATACTTTCTCATCACTCTTTTCAGATAAGTCATCACATCCCTTTTTTACAGAACTAGGGAATACTATTTCATATTCCTGTGCAATATAGTTATAGTAATATCTATCTTTAATTGATGGATGTTTTGCTTTCCAAGCTTCAGTATACTTGAATTTAACCGGATGAAGTTTCATTATGGTTTCTAATGCATTGTCAATTTCTTTAATATCAGTTTTAATTCTTTTGTCGGAGTTGGCCAACCAATTCCCAGCTATAGTTTTCGATGCATCGCCTTCCAATTCAAGTTCATTAACTTCAGGGTATTTTCCAATTCCTAAACTATAGTTAACTTGAAGTATTTCATTATAGAAATCACCAAATATTAAACTTTCAGTTGAATCGGCTTCATAATTTGAAATATAAAGTTTTTCTGATCCCAGCTCCCAAGCCCCGGCATATGGTCCAATAAATACGTTACTATACCCAGTTTCATTAGAATATCCTGCAAATTCGCCAATGTATATATTGGAAAACCCTGTAGTATTACCAGAGCCTGCTAAGTCTCCTAAAAAAATGTTGTCATAGCCAGTTGTATTTGATACCCCAGATAAATCACCAAGAAAAACATTGTAGTTACCAGTTGTATTACTGTATCCTGAACTACTTCCTAAAAATACATTTCCTTCCCCCTCACTATTTAAAAATCCGGATTCTTCTCCTAAGAATACGTTGTAATTTCCAGATATATTCGACCAACCAGAATTGCCTCCTAAAAATACATTACCAGAACCTTCAGTATTGCTTGCACCCGACCAATCTCCAACAAATACATTTGAACTACCGGTAGTATTATTTTCACCTGATGCATCACCAATAATAACATTTGATATTCCAGTAGTATTTTGGTTTCCAGCCCAATTTCCCATAAATACGTTCCAAACACCATCTAGGTTGCTATAACCTGATCCGTTTCCCAAAAACACATTTGATGAACCTGAAAGGTTACTAAATCCAGCATCATTTCCAATAAACACATTATCAATCCCTTCTGTATTTGAAAAACCACTGCCGTGTCCAATAAAAATATTGTCATCACCAGTAGTATTGCTATAGCCACTTTGGTAACCAAAAAATGTATTGTACAAGCCAGTTGTATTGCTAATGCCACTTTCTCGACCTATGAAATAATTGTCTTCTGTTAGGTGCATATAACTTGAACTACCTTTACCTGTTGAGAGATTTCCAACAGCAAAACCTCCACGGCTTCCTGCTGCTTTCTTTGTTTCATTAATATATATTCTTACACTGTCAGGAGTTACCCTTAAATATTCAAGACTACCTTTACCTGTTGAAAGATTACCAACGGCAAAACCACCTCTGCTACCAGCTGCCTTTTGGTTTCCATCGCTAACATTTACCCTAACACCTTCTTGATAAACAGCAAACACAGTGTCTCTACTGCTGTTTGTAACAGCAAACAGGGCTTCATCTATTCCTGTATTAGGTTTACCAATTACATTTGCATTACTGACTGTTTTAGCATGCAATGAATAAGGGACTGACAATAATGGGCTAACACCAATCGTTTCATAACTACTACCTCCATCAATATCTATACCTAATTGTAAAAAGTAGTTGAAAGCTCCCCATTCAATTCCATCAAATGTTCCACTAATTATTGTTCCATTTCCAATATTTAAACTAGCTAAACCAAATTCATTTGTTGTTATTGAATGACTTTCGCTATATGCTAGTGTACCGGATTCACTGTCTTGCAAAATGTTTATTTTTAACGAAACATTTTGTTTTGCTATTACTTCTCCGGCATTATTTCTAATTACAGCCTGATATTTGAAGTTCTCACGATTTTGAGCATTAACAATGCCTATAACACTAATTACAATTATAACAAGTAATAACTTTTTCATCATTTAAAGATTTATGCACCAGCTGAGTTTTTTTAACTTAAGTTCTAGGTGTTAATAACCTTACTTCTAGTAGGTGAAACTCTGCAATCGGCAGTTTATACTAATTTAAAATTTGAATTTTATAAGTTTGGTTATATCCCGTTTCAGTACTATAAAGTTTAAGGAAATATATTCCACTCATATAAGATTGTACATCTATAATTGTTTCAGGTATGGTTATTTCCGATAAAGTTATACGTTGACCTGAAGAGTTGTAGAGTTGATAATGACTAGGATAACTTTCATTATCTTTTGTTGTAATTCTGATTTTTAAAAAGCTGTAAGCTGGGTTTGGAAAAATCATTATATATGAATCATATTCTGTGCTTTTATCATCGATACCCACAGGCTCGATAAAAGATTGATGGAAGCCTTGGGTTATAATATGGTTTGAACTGCTAAGTGTTTCAGTAACAATTTCTCCCACACTCCATGAAATTGAAAAGTCAGTACTTTCATAAAAACCTCCATTACTTGAAATGAGTTGGTGTACCTGATATTGAGAAAAACATGAAATTGATAGACCAACAATAAACGAAAAGAGCAGCGATTTTTTCATAGCTGAAAATTTATTAATTTGGTTAAAAGTATTGAATACTTAATATTTACAAAGTTAAAGCTTGGGCTAAGCAATGTCAAGAGCACTTGTAATACTCCAGTTGTATAACATATATTTATAACCATCGAGTTTAAGTTTTGTTGAATTATTTTAGCTTTAAATATTATAAGTAAGTAATGGCTTTCAATACCCAAATCAATGGATATTATTTTTATGAAGCATATTCATGGATAATGTGGTTCCTAATTAGGCTTTAAGAATGTATCTTTGCCCAAAATAATTTACTTAACATATAAAGAATATGCGTTTCGACGATTACAATATATCATTTGAGATTAGAAAAAATCTAAGCAAATTAGGTTTTAAAAAGCCCACTGATATTCAATTTAAATCTATTCCGCCAATTATGAAGCGGGAAGATGTGCTTGCTATTGCACAAACCGGAACGGGAAAAACTGCAGCTTTTGCAATTCCTATAATTGATATGTTGCATCGTCAAAAAAACTTACGTCGTAAAAGTGGTGTTAAATGCTTAGTTATGGTGCCTACTCGTGAATTGGCACAACAAATTGCCGATGTGTTTGAAAAACTAAGCAAGCATACCCGTGTAAAAACATTTTGCATTATTGGGGGTGTTGAACAAGATGCCCAAATAGGGAAGCTACAGGAAGATATAGATGTACTGATAGCTACACCTGGCCGGATGTTTGACCTAGTAAGTCAAGGCCATTTAAGTTTAAAAGGTATAGAAACCCTTATTCTTGATGAAGCGGACCACATGTTGGATTTGGGTTTTATTAAAGATATTGAGGATGTTAAAAGGAAATTACCTAAGAAACATCAAACACTTTTTTTCT
>Ga0316187_10003961_pt1 | contig 12828 bp, 12 predicted proteins | sample CroRivburrow1_MG_FD_204927 | JGI IMG/M metagenome (GOLD analysis project Ga0316187, IMG submission 204927) | Coastal sediment microbial communities from Maine, United States - Cross River worm burrow 1 | ecosystem: Environmental > Aquatic > Marine > Coastal > Sediment | place: USA: Maine...
TAACATAAATACTTTAACTTTATGGTAATCTTGATTGCATGTAAAAAGAGCAAAAGAATGAGTAGCAGGACAGCCTTATCATAGTTATTCTGTGGAAGGTACGAGGCATTGAATTGATACAGGGTATAAGGAAACTTGCTGCCATTCATGCAATCGGCATTTAGCTTGAAGATAGCTCATAAACTATGATCTTTATTTGATAAGCATGCCGTAGAGGGTATCTTTCAGGTGCAGCCGTTTCTTTTTCAGGTCTTCAAGGTAGAAATCTGAAGTATTTTCGACACCGGTCTCTATACGCCTGACTTCCTGGTCAAGATCATGGTAATCATCAAATAGCTTGGAAAAATGTGCATTTTCCATTTTCAGGTCATGAATACGATCCACGTATTCAGGAAATTCATGACGCAGATCGTGTTTTTCGCCTAACATTTCATAGCCTCAATTCAATTTAGTTGACTAGATAGACTTTGCATCAGTCTAATAAGATAGAAATCATTATATCGCGTAAACCGAGGTTATAACTATTTACCACTAAATTTTTGCTTCCTAACCTCATGCAGACTCCTGATACAGACTATTGGATGTTACCTGTTTCAGAGGCCGCTTAAGCGAGACATGTGCTAATTTCAAGGCACTCGCTGATCTATATGTAGAAGAACTGCTTCCTTTGATCCGAGGTCGACCACCTGCACAGTACTCTGTAAATCACCGCTTTGAGCGACCGGCTGACCACTGCGTGATACTCGAGCACCAAGTTTGAGCTGCTCGAATTGTGACAGGCTGGTTCCCGGTCGCAATAGAGAAGAATCATCCAGCACGATACTGACTGGCAGCTCTCGTGCCTGGCGCTTGATAGCTGCCAATGGCATTGGCGGTCCGGAAACAGCCCTGGCAAAGATGAACAGGACATCATTTTCGCCAATCTGCTGTAGCAACGAAGGGTCAATGGTTACTTCAATAGAGATTGAGTTCCCTGGTAGCGGTTCCGGCAGGCTGGGAAGACTGACATCAGCAACTTCCATGCCGGCGCCCTTCGCCAGAACAACTGCTTCATCAATCATTGTGCGCAGTTCAGCCAGCATTTCCTTGTCATCCTGCAGGCCCTGTGCGGCGCGTTGCCAGTAATCAATAGCTTCAAGGTACTGTTTCTGATCTGCTGCAGCCTGCCCTGCCATCCATAGTGCAGTAGTGTGGGCAGGTTCTTTTTCTAACGCTTCCTTCACCAGGCTTATCGGCCGACCTGCCAATTTACCACCCTGGGTCATTGCCAGTGAATCTGCCAGTACAACGAGAGCCGTAGCCTGTCGATCCGACACGACTACCAGCTTCTCATAGGCTTCGACTGATAATGGAAATTGTTCGGTTGCTGCATACAAACGCCCCAGCAGATACCAGGCGTTCGGGTCGTCAGGGTTTTCAGCTGTCTTCTTTTTCAGACCGACGATCATTTCTTCCATCGAGGGCAATTCTTTGGCCGTAGATGGCACTGATGTATTCGATGACATTGATGAATGATTGCCGGGACCTGCAACATCAAGATACTGCGGTGAACCGAGCAGATCATAGAGACCAAAACTCAACAGGGGGACTAGAACAACCAGGGCAATCATTATCATCTTGCCAGCAGGAGCTGCTGATATACTAGCCGCCGTACCATCAACATCTGCAACGTCAATCAGCAGACCTTTTTCAAGTTCCTCCAATGTCTCTTCATATGTTTCCTTGCTCAAAGTACCAGCCTCAAGCTCGTTCTTGAGTTCACTCATTCGTTCCCTGGCAATACTGATGTTCTGCTCACGATTGCCATCAGGATCGCTGCTTTTTTTTCCACGCAAGGCAGGCAACAGCAGGGCCAGTCCTGCTACGACCATCAGTATAGTTATAATCCAGAATGACATTATTCTTCTCGCTCCAGCAGCTGTTCAGCCTGCGCCTTGTCTGTTTCGGTAAATGGGACTTCATCGCCGGGACGACGGATAAACCTGATCAATAAGAACACAGCTATGATGAGGATAATAAACGGACCTATCCAAAGCATCAGAGTATTTGTATTCAGGCGCGGCCGGTAAAGAACAAAATCGCCATAGCGTTGTGCCATGTAGTCCAGCACAAACTCTTCATCCTCACCTCTGGAAATCATTTCGTAGGTTTTGCGGCGCAGATCCTTGGCAAGCTCAGCATTGGAATCACCAATGTCCTGGTTCTGACAGACAGTACAACGCAATTCCTTTATCAGTTTTTTATAAAGCGCTTCCTTTTCCGGGTCATCAAACTGATAGGCATCAATAGCGGCCTGCGAGGAAAAAGAAACGAAAAACAATAAAACCAGTGTTACCGGCAATAGCCCTCTTCTAATCCACACGCTAACCTGCCTCCGTGTTTAACTCCCGCAACAGCGGAATAATTTTCTCATCAACAATCGAATCTGTCAGTGGACCGACCTGCTTGTAGCGCACGATGCCCTTCTTATCGATGACGAAGGTCTCCGGGACGCCATACACCCCCCAGTCAATCCCAACATCACCGTTTATATCCATCAAGCTGGCTTTATAAGGATTCCCTAGCGCCGCAAGCCAGCCCTTGCCATCTTCAGGTTTATCTTTGTAATTCAATCCGTAGACAGGCGTTTCTCCCATAGCGACGAAACGCTTTACCACTTCATGTTCAGCACGGCATGACACACACCATGATGCCCATACATTCAGTAGCCACACCTGCCCCTTTAAATCAGCCGTCGTAATACGCTGCTGAGGATTGTGCAATACCGGTAAATCAAATTGCGGTGCCGGTTTACCAATAAACGGCGAAGGAATATGCTTCGGGTCAAGCTTTAATCCTATTGCCAGGAAGACCACCAGGACAATAAATACTGCCAACGGAATTAAATATCTCTTCATGCCAGTGCCTCTGCAGCGACGGCAGCCTGTTTCTGTTTAGCACGTGCCAGTTTGCGATAGCGTGGGTCAGTGGCAGAAAGCAGTCCACCCAGCGCCATGATCAAAGCACCTAACCAGATCCAGCGAATAAATGGTTTATGATAGATGCGCACACTCCAGGCACCGTCATCACCCAGCGGTTCTCCGAGTGCCACGAACAGGTCTCGAAACAGTCCGGCATCAATCGCTGCTTCAGTCATCGGCATTTTCTGCACCAGGTATTCACGTTTTTCCGGTTCCATGGTCGCGATATGGGTGCCATTTTTGGATACCGTCAGTTTGCCATTCGCTGCCCGGTAATTTTTCCCAACAATGTCCTCAACACCTACGAAGGTAAAATTGAAACCGGCCAGTTCATAACTTTCACCAGGATTAACCTGCAGATCCTTTTCAGTACTATAGATAGACGTTAGAGTAATACCAACAATAAAGACCGCAATACCAATATGACCCAGGCTCATGCCCCAGAATGACCGCGAAACGTTAAATAGACTGCGTCCTCTTGCCTGCTCAAATAGAGATTTCAGCGTCATACCAAGCACCCAGATTGCCAATACCATACCGAGCGCTGCAGCAATGTAATAAAAGTCCATAACAAGCAGTGGAAACAGCAGACCGGCTACAAGGCTGATTGCTGCAACCAGCCATATTTTTGGCAGGATGCGATTAAATGAGTCGTGTTTCCAGCGTAATAACGGCCCTATTCCCATCAGTACCACCAGGGGCGCCATTAGCGGAATAAAGACACTGTTGAAATAAGGCGGGCCAACAGAAATCTTGCCCATTCCGAGGGCATCAACAATTAATGGATAAAGGGTACCAAGCAAAATACTGGAGCAGGCAACCACAAGAAACACATTATTCAGCAGCAGCCCGGTTTCACGCGATAAAAGATCGAATGAGACGTGGCTCCTGATTTGCGCTGCGCGCCAGGAATAAATAAGCAGTGAACCGCCGACCACCACACAAAGGAAAATAAGAATGAAGACACCACGCTCCGGGTCAGAAGCAAAGGCATGCACTGAAGTCAGTACACCGGAGCGTACCAGGAAGGTGCCGAGCAGACTAAGTGAGAAGGTGAAAATTGCCAGCAACACTGTCCAGGCTTTAAAAGCCCCCCGCTTCTCAGTCACCGCCAATGAATGCATTAAAGCTGTGCCTACTAACCATGGCATAAATGATGCGTTCTCAACCGGGTCCCAGAACCACCAGCCGCCCCAGCCCAGCTCATAGTAAGCCCACCATGAACCAAGAGCGATACCGATGGTAAGGAATACCCAGGCAGCATGTGTCCATGGGCGTGACCATCTTGCCCAGGCTGCATCAAGCTTGCCGCCCAGCATGGCGGCAATGGCAAAGGCAAAAGGCACAGCGAAGCCTACATAACCCATATACAGCATGGGAGGATGTATGATTAGCCCAAAATCCTGTAATAGCGGATTAAGGTCCCGTCCCTCTAGTGCAGCAGGGACCAGCCGTTCAAAAGGATTTGATGTCACCAGGATAAACAGCATAAAACCAATGCTGACAAACCCCAGCACGCCCAGCACTCTCGCTAGCATCACTGGCGGAATGCTGCGGCTGAATACACTGACACAGGCAGTCCAGATGGACAGTACCAGCGCCCACAGCAGCAATGACCCTTCATGCGCACCCCAGACAGCTGAAAACAGATACATCGTCGGTAAGGCAGTGTTAGAGTTCATTGCGACGTACTTGACAGAGAAGTCGTGGGTCAGAAAACTCCAGGTCAGGCAGGCAAATGAAATGCCGACAAATAATAACTGTATCATGGCCGCAGGTTTTGCCACCGCCACCCAGCTGGCAATCCCTCGATGAGCACCAGCCAGTGGCAATACTGTCTGCACCAGTGCAAACACCAGCCCCAGTATCAGTGCAAACTGGCCAATTTCAGGAATCATTGTTTACCACCTCCGGGTTTCATGCCTGCCTTTTTCAGCGCATCAGCGACTTCGGGAGGCATATAATTCTCATCATGCTTGGCGAGTACTTCAGAGGCGACAAAAACACCGCTGTCGGCAAGCTTGCCCTGGGCAATGACGCCCTGCCCCTCTTCAAACAGGTCAGGCAGTATTCCCGTGTATTCAACATTGACGACATTCGCAGTATCGGTTACGGCAAATCTCACTGTGAGTTCCTTGCCTCTTTGTACACTGTCATTGACGACCATACCACCTAGCCTGAAAACGTGATTTTCAGGTGCCTTCTTCTGCACGACTTCAGTCGGTGAATAGAAATAGGACATGTTATTGCCAAGTGCTTTGAACACCAGCCACGCAGCAAGGCCCAGTATTGTTAAGCCAACGAGGATAAATATCAGTCTTTTTTGCCTGGCTTTCATTACATATCACCTGATGAGTTAGTTGATTGTTTCGCTGTCTTACTGCGTACAAGCCGTGAAACTCGCTGCAGTGTGACTTTTCGTCTGTGTCGAACAAGTATGGGTTCTGCAATCATACACAATGCAGTCATACCAAAAGAACCCCAAACATAAAGGGCATAACCGCCCATATTAAAAAATTCTTTCATTGTTTTATCTCTGGTAATTCACTAACCCACTGGGTGTCACGTTCTCGTTCGAGGATAATCGATCTAACCCTGGCGAGAGAAATAGCAATGGTATATGCCCAGAAGGCAAACGCCATAATCAACATTGAGATCAGCATAATCGAAGCCATGCTGGAGCCGGATTTAACGCTGACAGATGCCCCCTGGTGCAGGGTGTTCCACCATTTTACCGAATAATAGATTATTGGAATGTTAACAACCCCGACTAATACCAGGATTGCTGTAGCCCTGTCAGCACGACGCTTGTCATCAATAGATGAATGCAAAGCAATGTACCCGATATAGAGGAAAAACAGGATCAGCTCCGATGTCAGGCGTGCATCCCACACCCACCATGTTCCCCACATTGGCTTGCCCCAGAAAGCGCCGGTCCAGAGGGCGAGAAAAGTAAACATCGCCCCGGTTGGTGCAAGAGACTGCACCATCATGCCCGACATGCGGGTATTAAAAACCAGTCCCATGGCAGCCCAGAACGCCATCACCAGGTAAATGAACATAGACATCCAGGATGCAGGCACATGAACAAAAATTATACGGTAACCTTCGCCCTGTTTGTAATCTGTCGGTGCCACAAAGAAACCCATATACAACCCGACTACGATTAAAATGACTGTAATGGCAGAGAACCAGGGCACCAACTTGCCGGCCAGCGGATAAAAGGTTGCTGGTGAGGAATATTTAAACCAGTTAATTCTGTTTGAGCTCATTTAATTATATAAAAAATTAATATTTGTTAGTTAAACACGATGTCTACTGTCGATGCATAAACTGCCCTATTCAGCCGACACACGAAGAGCGGCTACCGTTGCCAGCGGTGACAGCACCAGTGACAACAGGAAAATTGCGCCCAGCATAAAAATATGCCCAGCACCGCCAAGCCCGGAAACCGTCGCTTCCACCGCCCCGGAGCCAAAAATCAGGACTGGAATATACAGGGGTAGCACGAGTAAGGAAACCAGCACTCCGCCTCCACGCAATCCGAGCGTCAACGCAGCACCAATAGCGCCAATCAGACTTAATGAAGGTGTCCCCAGTAATAATGTCAGCATCAACACCTGTATCGCATCCGATGACAAATCATACTGCAGCCCAAGCAAAGGTGACAGGAGCACTAATGGCACGCCGGTTATCAACCAGTGGGCCAGTACTTTGGCTAATACCAGGATTGTTGCGGGCTGCGGTGTTAATAGCATTTGCTCCAAGGTGCCATCGGCAAAATCTATGGCGAATAAGCGCTCCAGTGCAAGCATCGAAGCCAGTAATGCTGCCACCCAGAACACACCCGGTGCAATCTCACGCAAGGTATTCAGCTCAGGACCCACACCCAAAGGAAACAAACTTATTGCAATGATAAAGAAAAACACCGTCGTCAGGATATCTGAGCGGTTGCGCATTGCCAGCAGTAAATCGCGCATAACAACTGTATAGAAGGCCTTAAACATCACCATCCTTTTTCCAGCCAAGCCTTAATTGCTTGACTTCACCGGTGGTCAGGCCAACATCCTGATGAGTAGTAAGTATAACCATCCCATCATTCTCAACATGTTCGGCAATTACCGTCTGTAGAAAATCGACAGCTGCCTTATCCAGTGCAGTAAACGGCTCATCTAGCAACCATAAGGGTGACTTGCTGAGTAATAGCCTTGCCAGGCTAACTCGCCGTTTTTGTCCCTGCGAAAGGACGCCAACAGCAAGATCTTCATGGCCGTATAGCCCCATTTTTTCTAGCACCTGCCATAATTCATCGTCACTGACATCCAGACCATCGAGCCGGCTTAGTATGCGCAGATTTTCTACAGCGGTAAGATCTGCCTTGATACCATTCAGGTGCCCAAGGAACAGCATCTCCTGCGCAAATTCATCGCGCTGTCGGCGAATATTCGTTCCTTTCCAGCTAACAACACCCTGACTTGGCTTAATTAGTCCACAGAGGGTGCGCAGCAGGGTCGTTTTCCCGCTGCCGTTATGCCCCAGCAAATGCAGCAGTTCCCCCGTGTTGAGGCTGAAACCCAATTCCGAGAACAGGCTGCGGTCACCGCGTATAACTTCCAGGTTGTTGACTTCAAGCATGTTGTTATTCGAGTTTAGGATTAAGTCTGAATTTGCGGAGGATTAAAAGCAGGATTGCCAAATGTGCGATTCACCCGCCATGCAATCAAATGCATGGATGGGAAAACAGGAGATTCTATGCTTTTATAGGGAAAACTTCGAGCCATGCTTTAACTGACATTTTCTCAGGTATGTAGTTCCAGTAATTCAGACCTGAGTAATTCTGCTCGATCACGCAATTCAGCAGCTTTTTCAAATTCCAGGTTCTGTGCACAGTCGAGCATTTCTTTTTCTACCTGCTTGATCATTTTTGCCTTCTCTGAAGGAGAAAGCTTTTTATAGGCAGCTGTCTCCTCCGCGGCTTGCACCATCGCCGGCGATCTCCTGCTATATGGACCACTGCGCCTGCCGCCGATGCCTTCAATAATATCCTTTACCTTCTTTTCAACGCCTTTTGGTGTAATTCCGTGTTCAATATTGTGCTTTTCCTGCTTCTGTCGGCGTCGCCTGTTCTCTGAGATTGCCGCTTTCATCGAATCTGTTTCTTTATCTGCATACAGAATCGCCCTGCCATTGATGTGGCGGGCAGCACGACCGATAGTCTGAATCAATGAGCGGGTCGAACGCAGAAATCCTTCTTTATCGGCATCGAGTATTGCGACCATTGAGACTTCTGGAATATCGAGACCTTCCCGCAACAAATTAATGCCAACCAAACAGTCAAATTCCCCTGCACGTAAATCACGAATAATTTCGACACGTTCAACGGTATCAATGTCAGAATGCAGGTAGCGGACGCGAATCCCATGCTCCTGCAAATAGTCGGTCAGGTCTTCAGCCATGCGCTTGGTCAGCGTTGTCACCAGGATACGTTCACCAATGGCGGCAAGCCGGTTGATCTCTGACATCACATCGTCAACCTGGGAAGCTACCGGACGCACCTCCACTATTGGATCCAGCAACCCTGTCGGACGCACAATCTGTTCGACAACACTTTGACTGTGATCTGCCTCATATTGCGCAGGGGTAGCTGAGACAAAAATCGTCTGCGGCATCAGTGCCTCAAATTCATCAAATCGCAATGGCCGGTTATCGAGCGCAGATGGCAGCCGGAATCCATACTCTACCAGCGTTTGTTTCCGCGACCGGTCACCCCGGTACATCCCTCCAATCTGCGGGATAGTGGCATGCGACTCATCAATAAACATCAATGCATTTGGTGGCAAATAATCCAGCAGTGTCGGTGGTGGCTGGCCCGGTGCACGGCCAGACAGGTAGCGAGAATAATTTTCTATTCCATTCGTATATCCAAGCTCCTGCATCATTTCGAGATCAAACATTGCTCGCTGTTCGAGTCTTTGCGCCTCTAGTAGCTTGTTCTGTGAACGCAGTTCGGACAGCCTCTCTGTTAATTCAATCTTTATTTGCTCCACAGCATCCAGCACTCGCTCACGGGGAGTCACATAGTGCGACTTCGGGTAGATGGTAGTGCGTACCCGCTCAACTAGCGTTTCACCTGTCAACGGATCAAACTCGCTAAGACGCTCAATTTCATCACCAAAAAGCTCGATTCGGGTCGCGGTGTGCTCTTCCTCGGCCGGGAAGATATCGATCACATCACCGCGCACACGAAAATTCCCGCGCTCCAGCACCTGGTCGTTACGTGTGTATTGCATCTCGGCCAGGCGTTTTAGAATTGCTCGCTGATCCAGTATATCGCCCTGCTTCAGGTGCAGAATCATATCGTGGTAAGCAGCAGGATCACCAAGACCATAAATAGCCGATACAGTTGCCACAATAATGACATCATCCTGCTCCAGCAGTGCCTTGGTAGCAGATAAACGCATTTGTTCTATTTGATCGTTAATCGCTGCATCCTTCTCGATAAACGTGTCAGATGATGGCACATAGGCTTCGGGCTGGTAATAATCGTAGTAAGAGACGAAATATTCGACCGAATTTTCAGGAAAAAAATCACGAAATTCTGAATACAGTTGTGCTGCTAGCGTCTTGTTATGCGCCATCACAATTGCAGGCCGACCGGTCTGCATAATAATGTTCGCCATCGTGAAGGTCTTGCCAGAACCCGTTACTCCGAGCAATGTTTGCCACGCTTCCCCGTTCTCAAGGCCTTCGACCAGTTCTCTAATCGCATTGACCTGGTCACCGGCAGGTTCGAACTCTGTATGTAGATTGAAGGCACTCATTGTTTACCGTGAAAATATATATTTCAGATTCATTTTCGTTATAGATGATCGGTGATAATTGTCGTATTATTGTGCAGTTAATTTTCAACCAGCAGCAGTATAACAGCGACCGTATATCAACCGTATATCAACTGCATATCAGGAGCAGATAACTTGAGCATCAGTCTCTCAAACCGCGTACAAAGCATAAAGCCTTCGCAAACTCTTGCCATCACCGCCCGCGCCAAGGAACTTAGGGCCCAGGGCCTCGATATAATCGGTCTTGGTGCCGGCGAGCCTGACTTCGATACACCAGATCATATTAAAGAAGCAGCCATTCAGGCAATCCGTGACGGCTTCACCAAGTATACCGCGGTTGATGGAACGCCAGGTCTGAAACAGGCCGTGATCGACAAGTTCAAGCGCGACAACGGTCTAGATTATGAAATGAACCAGATACTGGTTTCTGTCGGCGGCAAACAGACCAGTTTCAACCTGCTGCAGGCACTGATCAACCCCGGTGATGAAGTTATCATACCAGCTCCCTACTGGGTGTCTTACCCCGATATGACGCTGCTTGCGGAAGGTGTGCCGGTAATCGTATCTGCTGGTATTGAGCAGGCCTACAAAATATCGCCAGAGCAGTTAGAAGACGCGATTACAGATCGTACCCGGTTAATATTTATCAATAGCCCGTCAAATCCAACGGGTGCCGTGTATAGCCGCGAAGAGCTCGCGGCTCTCGGTGAAGTGCTAAAAAAGTATCCTGATATCCTGATTGCTACAGATGATATGTACGAACATATTCTCTGGACAGACTCTCCATTCGTCAATATCGTCAATGCCTGTCCAGAACTCTATGATCGCACCATCGTCATGAATGGTGTCTCGAAAGCCTATTCGATGACAGGCTGGCGCATCGGTTACTGCGGTGGCCCGGCCAACCTGGTCGCAGCAATGAAGAAGACCCAGTCCCAGAGCACATCAAATCCCTGCTCTATCTCCCAGGTCGCCGCTGAAGCAGCGCTGAATGGAGACCAGGGTTGCATTGCACCGATGTTAAAGGCCTTCAAAGAACGGCATGATTTTGTCGTTGGGCGGCTGAACGCAATAAATGGCGTCAAATGTCTGCCATCCGACGGCACCTTTTACGCTTTTGCCGATTTCCGCGAGGCTATAGCCAACAGGGATGGTATCAATAATGATCTTGAGCTGGCTGATTACCTGCTAAATGAAGCTAAAGTTGCATTGGTGCCGGGTTCCGCCTTTGGTGCAGAGGGTTACATGCGCCTGTCATATGCAACAAGCATGGAAAACCTCAACCAGGCGTTGTCTCGAATTGAATTAGGTCTAAGCCAGTAAGATTTAGTGGTTAGTTGTTATTATATTCAGTAATTCAGTTACAACGGCTTGACCAGTTAAGCCTGTATCAGTAATATTCGCGCTCCACAATTCCCCGATAGCTCAGCTGGTAGAGCAAGTGACTGTTAATCACTGGGTCGGCGGTTCGAGCCCGTCTCGGGGAGCCATATATAGCAAGGACTTACAGCCATTTAGGTGTGAGTCCTTTTTTAATTCTACTGCTGATTGTGCCATTGTGCCGGAACTCGTTGTGCCACAAAATTTTTTAGCACAAAAAAAGCTCTGCAAGAATTAACTCACAGGGCTGATTTCGTTATCGGTCGCAAGGGGACTTAACGAACGACCAAGAAAAACGTTAAACTTTTAAACACCAGCAGAACGTTTTAACCAATGTGTTGTATCGATCGGTTGAAACTGCAGCCAGGAGCGGTCAAATTTTGCAGAAACAAGAACCGCCCCGAAGGGCGGCTCGTCTATCATCTGTAAGCGGTCGCAAAGTCAAAGTCCGCCCACCTGATGGTCGGTTAATAAAGCCCTAGTTTCCGGTAGGCATCGGAAGCTTGACACCTTCCTTCTCAAGTTGTTCGCGGATTTGCTTAAAGCGGAAGTACTTAGTGAGCGTGATCGGACCCGAGTAACCCTCACTCTGAAGTTTCCGCGGCGGATACTCCACATAGGTTTTCATTTTCTCTTCAATCGCCTGAGAGATGGTGACCAACGTCCATGTTCTCTCAGTGTAATTGTTCATAAAGATGTCATAGCGTTCCTGGGGGTCCGCCCAAAGGTCAAACACCTGAGGTACCGTGGCCACGTACTTCTCAGGACCTTTCCAGCCTTGGTTGGAGTCCACAGCGAGTCCACCGGTAGCCTGGCCGTTGTCACCACGAAGATTGAATAACGCCTTGTAGTTGCCCACTCTCGCCGCGCCGGGAGACAGCTCATTTTCGGTGAAATAGAACCACTCGTTGCGCTTAGACTTGCCTGTGCCGGTCAGCGCGGGTGTCATGTCATAGCTATCGAAGATAATCGGTTGATCCTCACGGTCATTCTTCGGCAGATCGACGCCTGCAACGGACGCAAAGGTCGCCATCAGGTCGAGGCCGCCGAGGATGTCGTGATTCTTCGACCCGGCCTTGATCTTGCCAGGCCATATGGCGATGGCTGGTACTCGATTTCCGCCCTCGCGCACAGTACCTTTGGTACCGCGAAACGGCGTATAGCCGGCATCAGGATAAACGTCCTGCCAGGCACCGTTGTCGGTGGTGTAGAACACCAGCGTATTCTTATCCAGACCAAGCGCACGCAGTTTATCCATGATCCGTCCGATGCGAGTATCAAGCTCCACGATGGAGTCCGCATACTTGCTCTTTGACAACGATTTATGCTCGAACTCGGGAGCAGGCATGTTGGGCTGGTGGACCTTCATGAAATTGACGTTGATGAAGAACGGCTTGTCGGACTTGGCCGCCGTGTCCAGGAACTCCAGCGCCGCTTTCTCGACGTAACTGTCGAAAAAGGGGATGCCGACGACGCCATCGGGATATTCTTTAGTACTTTTATCAGGCTCGTTGACATACTGGCCATTGACCATGAAGTCTGTCGTAGGCTTCTCACCTGCCTTGCCAGACAACGCACCTTTGGTGACTTTCTGGAAAAAGGCGCGCAACTTCGGATCCATGTCAGGGAACCACGTCGGATCGCCATAG
>Ga0316187_10003963_pt1 | contig 12817 bp, 14 predicted proteins | sample CroRivburrow1_MG_FD_204927 | JGI IMG/M metagenome (GOLD analysis project Ga0316187, IMG submission 204927) | Coastal sediment microbial communities from Maine, United States - Cross River worm burrow 1 | ecosystem: Environmental > Aquatic > Marine > Coastal > Sediment | place: USA: Maine...
GACGAGGTACTGGAACTGGCCCGCTACGCCGTCATCATCGAACAGCATTACACGCGACAGGCCGGCTGTGATCGGCCTATGGATATCGAATGGGCCAAGGATGGCAACAGCGGTGAACTGTTCGTGGTCCAGGCCCGACCGGAAACGGTTCAGGCCCAGGCCGACATGACCGTGCAGGAGAGCTATGGCCTCATCACTACGGGACCGATCATTACCACGGGTAAAAGTGTCGGTCGAAAAATCGCAGCCGGCCGGGCCCGGGTTATCTTCGAGGCTGCACAAATGGACGAACTACAGGACAACGAGGTTCTGGTCACCGACATTACCGACCCGGACTGGGAACCGGTCATGAAACGTGCCGCCGCCATCGTAACCAATCGCGGCGGCCGCACCTGTCATGCCGCCATCATTGCCCGGGAGCTTGGTATACCTGCCGTGGTCGGCTGCGATGATGCCACCCACAGAATCAATACCGGCCAAGATGTCACCGTATCCTGCGCCGATGGCGATAGCGGCTATGTCTACGATGGCTTGCAACAAATAGAGATCAAACATATTGATCTATCAACACAACAGCGCCCGCAAACAAAAATCATGCTCAATATCGCCAACCCGGAACGGGCACTGGAACTGTCACGCCTGCCCTGTGATGGCGTTGGACTGGCCCGGCTCGAATTCATCATTTCCAATAGCGTTCGTATCCACCCCCAGGCCCTGATCGAATATGATGATCAGGATAGCGCCATTAAAAAACAGATCGCCCCTATCATCGCTGGCTACCCGGATCCCAAAAACTTTTACAGCGAGAAACTGGCCGAAGGGGTTGGCACTATTGCCGCCGCCTTTTACCCTAAACCTGTCATCGTTCGCATGGGGGATTTCAAATCCAATGAATACGCCTCATTGATCGGCGGGAAACGTTATGAACCCCACGAAGAAAACCCGATGATGGGCTTTCGTGGTGCCGGCCGTTATTTCTCTGAACAATTTGCCGAGTGTTTTGAACTCGAATGCAGTGCAATGAAAATCGTCCGTGAACGCATGGGGCTGGACAACGTTGCCCTGATGATTCCGTTCGTTCGCACTGTCACCGAAGGTATTGAAGTATTGAAATTAATGGAAAAACAGGGGCTGAGCCGCGGAGACAATGGACTCAAGATCTATATGATGTGTGAGATCCCATCCAACGCCCTGCTCGCCGATGACTTTCTGCAACACTTTGATGGCTTTTCCATAGGATCAAATGATCTGACCCAGCTAACATTAGGTGCCGACCGTGACTCCGGCATCGTTACCGGTTTTGATGAACGCAATCCGGCCGTAAAACAACTGATGCAGCTAGCCATCCGGGCCTGCAAAAAACACGGCAAATATATCGGTATCTGTGGCCAGGCGCCGTCTGATTTTCCCGAACTCACCGAATGGCTGGTCGAACAGGGCATCGATTCATTATCACTGAATCCGGATAGCGTGCTACCAATGACCAAGGTGGTATTAGAAGAAGAGAAAAAATTGCAGCGCTGAACGTTGTTATTCCTGCTCTTCGATCCATGCCATCTGAATGGCCTCAAGAACCCGTTCGCCACAATGCTCCGGGACATCATCAAATCCATCCAGAGCTATAACCCAGTTACGTAAATCGACAAAATTTACTGTCAGAGGATCAACGTCGGGATGGGCCTCATCAAGCGCGATAACGATTTCCAGTGTATCGGTCCATTTTAATAACATGGTGCTTCTCCCATGATGATGTTTTTTTATCTTTAAAGAACGGATTAAGCTCAGAAACAAACTACCCGATAATATGTGATGGGTAATTTGTAAATCCTGCCCCATCACATATTACTGTTTACCTTCAGAGACCTGATTAATCGTATATCTAGGTAATTCGACAACCAGGTCTTCATCTGCAATGACAACCTGACAACTGAGACGTGAATCCGGCTCCAGCCCCCAGGCCTTATCGAGCATATCATCCTCATCATCACTCGCCTCATTGACCGAACCAAGCCCCTCACGGATATACACATGACAGGTGGTGCAGGCACAGGATTTTTCACAGGCATGCTCTATATCAATACCACTGACCAATGCCGCATCAAGCACGGTGGTACCCGGCTCTGCCTCCAGCACCTCGCCTTCAGGGCAAAGTTCTTCGTGAGGTAAAAAAATCAGCTTAGTCATGTACTATACTCATGTCTTGAATTCATCCAGCTTATGGCCAGCCAATGCCTGACGGATACTATCGTTCATGCGTCGTTGTGCAAATTCGGCACCGGCCTGCTCAACTGCCTGACAGGCCTGTTTAATTCTGGCAACATCATCACCCTGCTGGACGGCCTGCAGATCGTCCATGGCCCGTTCAATCAAGCGACGCTCATTCTCGTCCAGCAGACGCTGTCCATCGGCAGCCAGTGCAGCGGTTATTGCCTCCAGCGTCCTTGCCGCCTCTACCTGTTGTTCACGTAGTTTACGACTACTCACATCATCCTCGGCATGGGCAATCGAATCGCTAAGCATCTGCTCAATCTCATTATCACTCAAACCATAAGAGGGCTTAATATCGATATGACTCTCAATACCTGTTGTCGCCTCACGCGCCGTGACACTCAGCAAACCATCGGCATCGACCTGATAAATTACCCGAATGCGTGCTGCTCCGGCCGCCATCGGTGGAATACCGTGCAACTCAAAACGTGCCAATGAGCGACAATCACCGATCAATTCCCGTTCACCTTGAACGATATGCACCGACAGGGCCGTCTGACCATCTTTATAGGTGGTAAAATCCTGCGCCTTGCTAACCGGTATTGTGGTATTACGCGGCACAATCTTTTCAACCAGACCACCCATCGTTTCAATACCCAGCGATAGCGGTATCACATCGAGTAACAACATATCATCATGCTGCCCATTACCTACCAGCACATCGGCCTGAATGGCTGCACCAATGGCAACCACCCGGTCCGGATCAATATCGACATGGGGCCGACAGGCAAAAAATTCACCTACGCGTTCACGCACATAGGGCACCCGTGTTGAACCACCCACCATAACCACCTCCTGGATATCCGTCTTTTCCAGACCGGCATCACGCAGGGCACGCTGACAGGGCAACAGGGTTTTACTCACCAATGGCGATACCAGCTTATTAAACTGCTCACGACTCAACGAGCCATGCCAACAGCCTCCCTCCGGTCGTTCAACATCAAGACGCACCTCCAACTCATTCGTCAGGGCCTCCTTGGCAGCCCTGGCCGAGCGCATCAGATAACGCCGGGTACGGTGATCGCCATCATCCTCAATACCCGCCTGTTGCATGATCCAGTCACTGACAGCCTCATCAAGGTCATCACCACCCAGGGCCGAATCACCCGCCGTCGCCATAACCTCAAACACACCCCGGGAAAATCGCAGAATCGAGATATCAAAGGTACCACCACCAAGATCATAGATGGCATAAACACCCTCATCCTTTTGATCCAGCCCATAGGCAACGGCTGCAGCCGTTGGCTCATTAAGCAGACGCATCACATTCAGGCCAGCCAGCTTAGCGGCATCCTTGGTGGCCTGACGCTGGGCATCATCAAAATAGGCCGGTACGGTAATAACAACACCATCCAACGCCCCACCTAACTGCTGTCGGGCACGTTGTTCCAGTCGCTTAAGGATTTCGGCAGACACTTCAACGGCGGTAACATCACCACCCACCGTATGGATACGCGGCACCGGACTATCCCCTTCGGCAAAACCATAGCCGCTATCCTGTATATCAACCTTGCCACGTCCCATCAGACGCTTAACGGATACAATAGTATTCTGGGCATCATCAACCGCCGCCCGCTGCGCCTCATAACCAACACTCACGCTGCCATTATCATGATAACGCACCACCGAAGGCAACAACTGCCACCCCTGCTCATCAACCAGGGCCTCACTCTTACCATTACGGACCGTCGCCACCAAAGAGTTCGTTGTGCCCAGATCAATACCTGCGGCACGACGTTGCTGGTGCGGTTCCGGTGTTTGTCCGGGTTCACTGATTTGTAACAGGGCCATAATAATTAAGGTCTATCTCTATATATTTGGTTATAACTGGATCAACCAGCCAGATGCTCTTCCTGGGCATCAAGTTCTTGCTGCAGACGATAAATAAACTGCATTTTATTGAAGACCTGCAAGGCAGACATATTATCATCCAGCCCCAGAAGATCAGCAAATGATTGCTGCAGGTCACTGCCGCGTCGCCCCAGGTCATCGCGTAGCTGCATCAGAGCCAGCAAGGGTTCCGGCTGCCCGGATAACTCCTCCAGCTGCTCTCGCAGGGTCATCTGCTCCATCAAAAACTCCGCCGGCAAAGACGTCGACTGATCCACAGCAACACCTCGCATCTCCAACAAATAACGGGCGCGTGACAGCGGATGTTTTAGAGTTTGAAATGCCTCATTCACATGGGTCGCGCATTGCATAGACAGCCTCCGTTCCTGAGACGATGCAGTGGCAAAACGGTCTGGATGAACAACCTGCTGCAGCTCACGATAACGCTGCGTCAGCTCACCAACATCTAGCGAAAATCCGGGCGATAGTCCAAACAGCTCAAAAAAATTTTGCGTTAACAGTTCTTGCATCGCAAGCAATAGACCTTTGAAGGGGGTAATTCCAAATTCAAGATACGTACCACAGGTAATAGCCAGCCAAGGCCAAGGATTGAGATCATTAAAAAATAAGCGGGCCCTTAAACATTAAAACTTTCACCGCAACCACAGCTATCTTTCACGTTTGGATTATTGAATTTAAAACCTTCATTCAGACCCTCACGGGTATAATCCAGCTCAGTGCCATCAAGATAAACCAGGCTCTTGGGATCTACCGCAACCTTGATGCCATGTTCTTCAAAGACAATATCTTCGGGCCGCAGGTCATCATAGACCTCCAGCACATAGGCCATGCCCGAACAGCCACTGGTCCTGACTCCCAAACGCATGCCTTCACCATGACCACGGCTGTCAAGATATTTCCTGACATGCCGGGCCGCATTTTCGGTCATCGTAACTGCCACTGTCAAAGTTCCTCTATTACCCTGGTCATAACCCTGCCAAACCGGGATGCAGTGCTCGCCTATTCGCCGGCCTTTTTCTGATAATCAGAAATAGCGGCACGAATAGCATCTTCGGCCAATACCGAGCAATGGATCTTGACCGGCGGCAAGGCCAGCTCTTCAGCAATATCGGTATTTTTAATCGCCATAGCCTCATCCAGAGTTTTGCCACGCACCCATTCAGTCAATAATGAGCTGGACGCAATAGCCGAACCACAACCATAGGTCTTGAAACGGGCATCTTCAATCACACCGTCATCATTAACCTTGATCTGCAATTTCATCACATCACCACAGGCTGGCGCACCCACCATACCCGTTCCCACATTGGCTTCGTCCTTGGCGAATGCCCCAACATTACGGGGGTTTTCGTAATGATCAATTACCTTTTCACTGTATGCCATAACACACCTCCATTAATGCGCTGCCCATTCCACAGAATCCAGATCAATACCGTCTTTGTACATATCCCACAAAGGCGATAGTTCGCGCAATTTAACGATGCTGTTACGCACCGCATCTATTGTATAATCAATCTCTTCGGCTGTTGTAAAACGGCCAATACTGAAACGGATCGAACTGTGTGCCAGTTCATCATTACGCCCCAGCGCCCGTAACACATAGGACGGTTCAAGACTGGCCGAGGTACAGGCCGAACCACTGGATACGGCCAGATTCTTCAGGGCCATAACCAGCGACTCACCCTCAACATAATTGAAGCTGACGTTCAAATTTCCGGCGACACGATGTTCCAGGTCACCATTCAAATAGACCTCTTCCATATCCTTAAAGCTGTTCCACAAACGGTTGCGTAGCTGCAGGATACGGACATTTTCTTCTTCCATTTCTTCGCCTGCGATGCGAAAGGCCTCGCCCATACCGACGATTTGATGCGTTGCCAGGGTACCGGAACGCATACCACGTTCATGACCACCGCCATGCATCTGCGCCTCAATACGCACCCGAGGTTTACGCCGCACATACAGGGCACCAATACCCTTGGGACCATAAATCTTGTGGGCAGAGAATGACATCAGATCAACCTTCAGGGACTGTAAATCAATCGCCACCTTGCCGGCACTCTGAGCCGCGTCAACATGAAACAGGATGCCGCGCGAACGGGTCAACTCACCGATGGCGGCAATATCCTGTATCACACCCACTTCATTATTAACATGCATAAGCGACACCAGCACTGTATCGTCGCGCAATGCAGCCTCCAGCTTATCCAGACTGATCAGGCCATTTGCTTCCGGTGTCAGATAGGTGACATCAAAACCTTCCCGCTCCAGCTGCCGGCAGGTATCCAGCACAGCTTTATGCTCAGTCTTACAGGTAACAATATGTTTACCCTTTTTCTGATAGAAATGGGCTACACCCTTAATCGCCAGATTATCGGACTCGGTTGCCCCCGAGGTCCAGACAATTTCCTTCGGATCGGCATTTACCAGACCAGCCACCTGCTGTCGCGCCAGCTTCACGGCCTCATCGGCCTGCCAGCCAAAACTATGCGAGCGCGAAGCCGGATTACCAAACACGCCCTCGGTCGTCAAACAGGCCATCATCTTTTCTGCCACCCGCGGATCAACCGGCGTGGTCGCTGCATAATCAAGATAGATCGGTAACTTCACCATAATTCAAACCCTGTTATTAAATTACCAGGCCATAGCCGCTCTATTAGTAGTCAGACTGCGCACCTGCTGTTTCAAGCTGTCGACAAAACGATCAACAGTCTCTACATTATTCTCTCGCCCCAGGCTAACCCGAATCGCACAGCGTGCCAGTCCGGGGTCCACACCCATCGCCATCAACACATGACTCGGCGCATGGTTACTGCTGGAACAGGCCGAACCACTGGCTACTGCAAAGCCGTCATCATCCAATGCCATCAGCAACGTTTCACCCGCCACCTTCGGCACGGCAAAAAACACGGTATTAGGCAGGCGCTCTGCCTGCTGACAAAATATCACCAATTCGGGCAGTGCCATCTGGAGCCGCTGTTCCAAACGCTGACGTAATGCCAGCATCTGTTCATAATCGGCAACGCCTTCATCCGCTACTAGTTCAGCCGCCTGTCCAAAACCAACGATGGCCGCAACATTCTCGGTACCCGACCTTAAACCAGCCTCCTGCTCACCACCATGCAACAATGGCTGCAGGTCTATCGCTCGATCAATAATCAGGGCACCAATACCTGCCGGACCATTAATCTTGTGTCCCGACAGACTCATTAACCCGGCGCCGCTGGAAGAAAAATCAACGGGCATCTTACCCAGGGCCTGTACGGCATCACAATGTAATACTGCCGTATGCCCCTGCATCGCGGTACTAATTTCCGCAATATCCGTGATGACGCCGGTTTCATTATTGGCCATCATCAATGACACCAAGCGGGTATCATCACGCAACTTATTCGCCAATAGTTCGCTACAAACACGACCATTGGCATCAACATCCAGCCAGTCAAGCTGCCAACCCTGGCGCTGTAAGGCCAACGCCGATTGAATCACCGATGAATGCTCGGCAGCACCAATAATGAGGTGCCCCTGTGAAAATGTGTTCGCTACACCTTTCAGGGCCAGGTTATTAGCCTCGGTACCCCCACTGGTAAATACTACCTGTGTCGCACTAACACCCACCAATGTCGCCAGCTGTTGTCGGGCCTTATCTATAGCGGCCCTGACCTGACGACCATAACGATGAACACTGGAGGGATTCCCTACGACCTCCTGTAAATAAGGCCACATGGCCTCCAGAACACGTCCCTCAAGCGGCGTCGTTGCATTATGATCAAGGTAATCATGCGCCATCATTCACCTCGGCGAATCCTGGCAAAGAATCAAAAAACAGATCCGGCTTAACGCGCCGTCGCCAATGATGGAGATAGAGTCACAGCTGTTTCATTCGGCTGTCCTTCCTGACGTGCCGCAACCTGCTGCACCTCACGTCGATCAACCAGGTCACCCAGGCTAATACCTTCCAGAAAACCATATATCTGGTTGCTCAAGTCATTCCATAAGGTGTGGGTCAAACATGGCTCACCATCATTGCAATCACCACGACCCTCACACTTGGTTACGCTGATCTTTTCATCAATGGCCGTGATAATCGCAGCAACATGAATCGCAGCAGCCTCACGACTCAGTTGATAACCGCCACCGGGTCCACGGGCACTGTTTACTAATCCCTGCTTGCGCAATTTTGAAAATAATTGCTCAAGATAAGACAGCGAAATCCCCTGACGCCTGGATATATCAGCCAAAGGTACCGGCCCATCAGTAGCATGCAGGGCAAGATCTAACATTGCGGTTACGGCGTAACGCCCTTTTGTAGTCAGTCTCATTTATCAACCCCCTCTTTGGGTGATCACTTACATTAGGTATAAATTTACATTACCTGAGTATTTTTATCAAGTATTAAAGGGCGATGTCAATACCCATTCAAATTGTACTACTTTACTCACGTATTTTCCTCTTTTTCCGGCTGTTTTTCACTTGAATCCAGGCTATATACATCCAGATCAGGAACCGGTGTTTCCTCAACATTGGCGCCCAGATCATTTACGGCCTTGTGAATATTCTCAACCCGGGTATCCATGGCATGAATATGATCCAGCAGAGTATTGATCGCCTTGGCCACCGGGTCGGGCATATCCTGAGAGCCACCATAGGCATCAAAACCGATCTTTTTGGCAAAGGCCTCGCGACGCTCATTCTTTTCGGGGCGTGTAGCCAAACGACCCGGCACCCCAACCACAGTACCGCCCTCCGGTACATCCTTGACCACAACGGCATTAGAGCCAACTCTAGCCCCGGAACTCAATGTAATCGGCCCCAGCACCTTGGCTCCGGCACCTACAACCACATTATTCTCCAGGGTCGGATGACGCTTACCCTTCTCCCAACTGGTACCGCCCAGCGTGACGCCATGATACAAGGTACAATCATCACCGATCTCTGCCGTCTCACCGATAACCACCCCCATACCGTGATCGATAAAGAAGCGCCGGCCAATCCGGGCCGCCGGATGAATTTCAACCCCCGTCACCCAGCGTGAAAACATTGCAATTAAACGTGCCGGCCAGGCTAGACCAATACTCCACAAACCGTGCGAAAAGCGATGAAGTAACACCGCATGAACCCCCGGATAGGTCGTCAATACATCAAAGGTATTGCGCGCCGCCGGGTCCCGGTCAAACACACATGAGATATCTTCACGAAGTCTTGAAAACATACCAGTCCTTCACTTCCAGCTGTTTAGGGAGCCTCTGACAAAATCTGGGCAAATAACCTGAAACCCAGAATGCTTGCTCATAACTCAAATTCACAGAATCCTTAAGAATAGTTGATCATATTATAAAGGATTAAACAGGCAGGGGACTAATCGTTAATAGGCCCCGGCCAACAGCGCCACATTACACTCGAATCTGTGCACCATTATTCCGGCATGTGTTTTTGTATCGCTGTCAGAATACCGCGCAGAATATTGATCTCATTCTTATCTGGCCGGGCACGATTATACAGGCGCCGCAATCGCCGCATCAGAAACCTGGGGCGCTGCGGATCCAGAAAGTCGGTCTGCACCATCACCTCCTCAAGATGACGATAATACAGCGCCATCTCATCCGCCGATGCCAGCACAGTCTCATCATCCCCCGCTTCTACTACGGCATTATCACTCAAACCATCAAGGGCCTGTTCGGCCATCAAAATCTCATAGACAATAATCTGCACCGCAGCCGCGATATTCAGCGACATATAATCCGGATTACCCGAAATCTTGACCTGGGCATGACAGAGTTCCAGCTCCTCATTCGTCATACCGGAATGCTCTCGACCAAAAACAATGGCCACCGGATGGGACTGCGATTCCTGACACACACGGGCGGCACAACTACGCGCGTCCAGCACCGGCCAGGATAATGTCCGTGAACGGGCGCTGGTACCAATCACCATACAACAGCCCTGCAGGGCCTCCTCAAGACTTTGACAAATCTGGGCCCGAGCCAGCACATCATCGGCCCCGGAGGCCCGGGAGGTCGCCTCGGCACTGGGAAAGATCCTGGGCTGCACCAGATAGAGTGATGACAGGCACATATTTTTCATGGCTCGGGCCACGGCACCGATGTTGCCGGGGTGAGAGGTCCCGATCAGGACAATTCGTATATTACTTAACATTTTTTTATCGATTACACCACACAGGCACAACACCATACTGAGACCACACAAAGTGTCATCTCAAACGACTGTGAGAGATCTCAGCGATATCAGGGCCTGATATCGCTGAGATCTCTCATGCTGCGGCCTTGTTCCACAAGGCCTCCGCTTCGAGATGACGCTGAAGAAGTTGATGAACTCACTCTTCTGCACTCTAAGCACCTAAGTCCTAAGCATACAACACAAACCACAACCGCCATAAAAACTTAACTACGCGCAATAATCTGCTATGCTATCGCAGCTGCGGGGCTGTCCTGCAAACGACCCAACAAACTCTGTTAATTATCTGATTCGATCATGCAACCAACCGTAAATATCGCCGTTAAGGCCGCCCGTAACGCTGGCAATGTCATTCTTCGCAACCTGGACAAACGCGACCAGCTCACCGTCACCACCAAGGCCCATAACGATTTTGTCAGCGAAGTGGATCGCCAGGCCGAGCACGAGATCGTCAAGATCATCAGCAAAACCTACCCGGATCACGCCATCCTGGCCGAAGAAAACGGTGAACAACAGGGTGAGGGTGACTATTTATGGATCATAGACCCTCTGGACGGCACCACCAATTTCCTCCATGGCTTCCCCCAATTCGCCGTCTCCATTGCCCTGCGCGTCAAGGGCAGGATGGAACATGCCGTCATCTACGACCCCGTCAGCCAGGAACTGTACACGGCAAGCCGTGGCGACGGCGCCTACCTCAATGATCGTCGCCTCCGCGTCAGCAAGGCCAAAGGCCTGGAAGGCTCGCTGCTGGGTACCGGCTTTCCATTCAAACAACCCCAGTACCTGGACATCTACCTGCAAACCTTCAAGGCCCTGCACCCTACGGCCGCAGGCATCCGCCGCGCCGGCTCTGCGGCACTGGACCTGGCCTATGTTGCCGCCGGCCGCCTGGATGGCTTCTGGGAAATCGGCCTGCAGCCATGGGATATGGCGGCAGGGGTCCTGTTAATCCAGGAGGCAGGCGGCCTGGTCGGCGACTTTTCCGGTGGCCACGACTTTATGACCACGGGAAACGTCATCGCCGGTAATCCACGCATGTTCAAGGCCATCGCCCAAACCATCCACCCCCACCTGAGCAAGGAACTATCAAAATAACCCTATAAACAACAATTAGTTAACAGAAATATAGGCAACGCTCATTCAAGCACTCCCCATCGCCGCCCGACACATTCTATAGGGGAGAAACATGAATAAAGACAACACAACAAAAACCGCCAAAGGCGAACACAGCATCCAGGCGTCACTGGATAGCATCGCCGCCATGGCCACCCGGATGGGACACCCGTCCAGCACCATGGAGATTATCGGTATAGCCAGCCCGGAGGATGCCGAAAAACTACAACAGGGCAACGACAACAACGTTTTAATCCTGCCAGACAAACACCCGTAGCCCTGAACAAACAAGCCATTACTTTCCGCGCTCAATCCGGTAACCTTGCCTCAAACCGATCTGGTTATTAATAACAATCGGTGCTTACACCACTTGAAGAACATAGCGCAGGAACCATTCGGTGCCAAAATCTCCACCAGACCAGGCCCGGGTCATCTCGGCCCGACAACTTGCCGAATTTGATAACAACGGCGCCCCGGTCGTGCTTATCGACCTGTCCGGCAACCCGGTCTATAGTCGCCAGCATATCCCCGGGGCCGTGTGGCTCGACTTCAAGGCCCTGGTTTACAGTCGCCCACCGGTCATAGGCATGATGCCGGACACCAGCAAGCTGGCCAACACCCTGGGTCACATCGGCATCACCCCTGACCATTATGTTATTGCCTATGATGACGAAAACGGCCTGAAGGCCTGCCGCCTGCTGTGGACACTGGACGCCCTCGGCCATCCGCAAAGCGCACTACTTGATGGCGGACTGCAGGGCTGGGAACAATCAGGTTTAGAGCGCCTTAATGTCCGCCGCGACAGCGCCGTCAAGGATCATACCAGCGCCTATCCGGCGGTATTGCAGGAAGAGGTTATTGCCGAACGGGCCTTTATTGAAGCTCACCTCGCCGACCCGGATGTCAAACTGCTCGATGCCCGTTCCAGCGCCGAATATCGCGGCACTGAACAGCGGGCCGCTCACGGCGGCCACATCCCCGGCGCAATCAATATTGAATGGAGCCGTTGCCTCGACCCCGACACCGGACTTTATCTGCGCCCCGCCGAACAGTTACAAAAACTGTTTACTGACCATGGAATAACACCTGACAAGGAGGTCATCAGTTATTGCCATAGCCATCGGCGCTCGGCCTTCCATTACGTCATCCTCAAACATCTCGGCTACCGGCACGTCAGGGGTTATCCCGGTTCCTGGTCAGAATGGGGCAATCGACACGACACAGCCATTGAATAGGCACGGCCGAATAGCATGGCTTATTGCATCGCCCGTAACATCCAGGCCGTTTTTTCATGCACCCGCATACGATCGGAAACCAGTGCCACAGAGGATTCATCGTCGGCCTGCTGAGCCCGCACCAGCACCTCACGGCAGGTCTTCACCACCTG
>Ga0316187_10003964_pt1 | contig 12815 bp, 9 predicted proteins | sample CroRivburrow1_MG_FD_204927 | JGI IMG/M metagenome (GOLD analysis project Ga0316187, IMG submission 204927) | Coastal sediment microbial communities from Maine, United States - Cross River worm burrow 1 | ecosystem: Environmental > Aquatic > Marine > Coastal > Sediment | place: USA: Maine...
ACGAATTCGAACTGCACTACCAACCTGTTGTGGACTCCAGAACCCGCAAGCTTTGCAGCTTCGAAGCCTTGTTACGTCTGACCACTGCCGATGGTGAGAAAATTGGCCCGGACCAATTCATCCCGGTCGCAGAGCGCATCGGGCGCATTGAAGAAATCGGCCTCTGGACGCTGCGCGAGGCCTGCAGAACCGTCGCAGGTCTGCCCAAGCACATCGGCATGGCCGTCAATCTTTCCGTCCAGCAGTTTAACTCCGGCAATCTCGTTTCGGAGGTTGCAAAAATCATCAAGGAGACGCGCGTTGATCCCGCGCGCATCGAACTGGAAGTGACCGAGGGTGTCATGATCGGAGACACGGATCCGGTATTCAAGCAGCTCTCGGAGTTACAGGCACTCGGCATCAAGATCGCACTGGATGATTTCGGAACGGGCTATTCCAGTCTCAACTATCTGTGGCGTTTCAATTTCGACAAACTGAAGGTTGACCAGGCATTCATTCGCGCATCCGATCACAGTCCGAAAGCCCATGCCCTGCTATCCAAAATTGTCGAAGTGGGACGCCTGCTGGACATGAAGGTTACAGCCGAAGGCATTGAGACCGAGAGCCACGCAAGCAGGGTCGCAGATCTCGGGTGCGATTACTCGCAAGGATATCTGTTCGGAAGGGCCATTCCGCAAACCTCGCTGGCATCGGTTGTTATCAGTGAATTCGCTGAATACATTCGCCGCCAGACCGGTGGCCAGGCAGACGTCGATGGCACCGAGGCGGCTTCGGGCTAGAGCGAGATGAGCTTAGACGACCCGTCTTTCTACCTTACCTGATCCTCGAACGGATCGCGCATCAAGATGGTGTCTTCACGCTCAGGACTGGTGGACAGCAGCGCGATCGGGCAATCAATCAATTCTTCGATCTGACGTACGTACTTCACGGCCTGGGCGGGCAATTCCGCCCATGAACGCGCACCGGCTGTAGTGTCACTCCAGCCCTCGAAGCTGGAAAACACCGGTTCGACCCGCGATTGCGCACCCTGGCCGGCCGGCAACCGTTCGATTGTCTCGCCGTCAAGTCTGTAGCCGGTGCAAACCTTGATTTCCTCAAAACCGTCCAGAACATCCAGCTTGGTCAGCGCAATACCCGAAATACCAGACGTCTTGATTGCCTGGCGCACCATCACGGCATCAAACCAGCCACAACGCCGCTTGCGGCCGGTAACAGTGCCGAACTCGCGGCCGCGCTCACCAATTTTTTCGCCGGTAGCATCAAACAGTTCAGACGGGAACGGACCTGAACCAACCCGCGTTGTGTAGGCCTTGGCGATGCCAAGCACGTAATTGAGCATGTCGGGGCCGACACCTGAACCGGTTGCCGCCTGAGCCGCGACTGTGTTGGACGACGTCACAAACGGATAGGTGCCATGGTCGATATCCAGCATGATACCTTGTGCGCCTTCAAAAAGGACGCGCTTTTGCTGCCGTCGTGCATCATCAAGCAGGCTCCATGTCGTGTCCATGAACGGCAGAATGCGCGGCGCTATGGCCAGCAACTCCTCGCGAAGCGCACGCCCGTCCACCTCAGCTTCACCCAGACCGCGCCGCAGGGCGTTATGATGGGCCAGCAGCCGCTCGATCTTGGCTTCCAGGGTGGCCTTGTTTTTCAGGTCATACACACGAATTGCACGCCGGCCTGTCTTGTCTTCATAAGCCGGACCGATGCCGCGGCCAGTGGTGCCGATCTTGCCGGCACCGGCTGCAGCTTCCCGCATCCCGTCCAGCTCACGATGCAGCGGCAGAATGAGCACCGCATTTTCAGCGATCCGCAGATTGTCCGGTGTTACATCCACGCCTTGCGATACAAGCCGGTTTATCTCGTCATCCAGAGCCCAGGGATCAATCACCACCCCGTTGCCGATAATCGACAACTTGCCGGGGCGCACAATACCCGATGGCAGCAAGGATAACTTGTAGGTCACCCCATCAATGACCAGCGTGTGACCGGCATTGTGGCCGCCCTGAAACCGCGCGACCACATCTGCTCGCTCAGACAGCCAGTCGACCAGCTTGCCCTTGCCCTCGTCACCCCACTGAGCGCCAACCACCACTACATTTGCCATGTTCAGGCCCACCTGCATTGCATCAAAAAAAGCGAACGGCCCTCACCGCGTTCAAGCAGCAGGGCCGTTGTGAGTCTTTACACTGCTGCTGACCGGTTTGGAAAGAAAAATGCCTGCTGCGCAGTGCCGCAGCGGTTACACCTGTGGACAGTTTGCAGCCAGGACCTGCTGCGCAACTGGCCGGGTCTGACAGTTCAGCGCGGTATGGCCAGCTTCATCTGGGACGGATGCACGACGGTGTAGCCAAATCTGATTTCCGTCCTGGCCTGAGGTTCTAACGGCACATCCCAGACCACAATCCCCTTTTTATTGTCAGGATCAGTGACGCTGGGCCCGGTTGTTTCACGCAGCATTTCCACCACGACTTCTTCATGTGTGGAATACGGCATTCTGTCTGTCACGTGCACTTCAACAGGAAACGTGTGAAGGTTTTCGAAACTGGTCACATACAGCCGCTTCAACGTACTTTGCTCGGTAATGATCCCGCTGGAGCCTGCGGTGTTTTCAACTTCACGCCGGGTAACGCGAACCAGATCGTCACGGCCAAACCCGAGTTCCATTTCTTCACCAGGCGCAATCTGGCGCATCCGGGACTTGCCCGCAAAAACGCCGTCTCGAAACAGGGAAACCTCTCCGGCAAGCAATGGAGTCTCGCCTGCAATCCTGAAAACGCCTGTCAGATAGCCAACCGGGTCGACATGTGGCGCGGTGTCAACGCGTATTGCCGGTTCAACCATTCTGTCACCAATGCGCACAGATTTCAGCGCCCCGCTGTTTGGCACGCTGGTCTGCCCGGCGATTGAATATACCGCATGAAATCCGGCATTGCTGACTTCCGCCTGCCGCTGCCGCACCGGCGCTGGTGCCGGCGCAGCAAGTCCAGCGACCGTCTTTGACTGCATTTCCTGTGAGCCAGCCGTATCGGAAAAACTTTCACGCACCTGCTGTTCCAGCCGCACCCTGTCCGGTTGTGGCCCGATGGCCACAGGCTGCAGGTCGGGAGCTGCCGTCCGCCCGGTAACCGTGGCTGTGGACAGCTTCAGAGCCACGCCATCCCACGCTTCGCCCGAGCGCTGAAAGACCAGTGCGCGCTGTACCAGCTTCAGTTCCGCCGGTTTTCCGTCCGCCGGCAATTTCAGGCGGGCATCATAGACCGGGCGCCAGCCTGCATCGGGTACCGAGTACTGCAACGACAGCGTCATTTTCGCCGGCGCTGATGCGCTGACCTGAATGGCAACTCTCGTGCGTGCGTTCGGCGTGGTTGCGAGCAACTGCAGCTGGCGTCGTAAAACTTGTTCACGCTTGCCGATCTGTACAATCGCCTGGTCTGCCTCCAGCACGACGGACGAGATTTCAGACAGCTCACGATTGGTCAGCAGCAGCAGGTTTCCAATCTGCTCCGGTGAGATTGCCGGCTTGTTACCGCTGGCAAACGGGACCGCCGCATAGCCGCCGGTCAGCCGTTCAAGCGTTGCGCGGCGAAACTGGGCATCAACACGTACACGCTCGTGCCTTGCCCGGTCGCGTACCAGCCCTTCCAGTTCGTTCTGCAAGGACTTGCGCTTGCCTGTTGCTTCCTGTTCGGGATCAAGCGCGATTCTCGACACATCAACAGTCCCGATTTCGGCATCACTGTCCGACACCGCCTCAACCTGCACGGATGCTGCCATGATCCCCTGCGGCAGTGTGTCGAGAACCACTTCATGTGCCCCGGCAGGCAACTCAACCTCCCCGGTTCGCGTCAATTGCGCGCCGCGAGGATTTACCGTCACCTCCGCAAGATCAAGCTCGGCTCGAATTTCATCCGCCGGGGCCGGTACAATACACAAGGACAGAAAAACACCGGACAGCAGTAAGGAGTGCAGTTTCATCATTTGATTTTCCTCAAAGTCCCCACTCCAGACCCGGATTAGGATATACTAGAGCGAGATAAGGTTAAACTGCGGCATTACGTTAGGAAAGTCACATCTTGTTCCCTCTCAAGTTCACACCCGTCATGACTGGATTGCTGATCCTGGCAATGACCGTCAGCCAGACACCTGCACGCGGCGATGATGAGATGGCCTCCGTCCAGCGCGGCAAGGAGCTGGCGCAACTGTTGTGCGCGAAGTGTCATGCGATTTCAGGTCCCGGGCCCGGCAAAGAGGAAAAATCACCGCCGTTTTCTACCCTCTTGCCAAAACTGACACTGGAAGGCGTTGCAGATCAACTGCTGGAAGGCCTGCCACTGGGCCATGATCCGATGCCCAAATGGGAATTTTCAGAACAGCAGGCCGAAGACCTGCTGCTCTACATTGAATCCATCGCTGCAACTGAGTGAAATCGGTCAAAAAGTCAGGCACTTGGCTTGTTGCACCTGGGGTAGCGCCTCAATCTGGGCAAGCAAGTCGGGTGTTACGCGACCATCTATCTCTGCCAGGCAGATGGCGTTGCCGCCCGCTGCGTCGCGACCGAGGTTGAACGTTGCAATATTGACATTTGCATCACCCAGAAGTCGCCCAAACGCACCAATGAACCCGGGCTTGTCCTCATTGGTCACGTAGATCATCTGTTTGCCAAGCTCGGCTTCCATGTTGATGCCCTTGATCTGGATGATCCGTGGTTTGCCGTCGGAGAAAACCGTACCCGCCACCGAACGTCCCTGCTTGGCGGTTCTGACGGTTAACCGGATATAGTTCTCATAAACGCCACGCTTGGTCTGGCGCACCTCATCCACCTTGATCGAGCGCTCCCTGGCCATGACGGGCGCTGATACCATGTTAACATCGCCGAGGATGGGGCGGAACAAACCCGCCAGCAGTGCGGACGTCAGTGCCTTTATGTTCATTTCGGCCACATCGCCTGCGTATTCAATCGCAACGGCCATGATCGAGCTATCCGTCGCCTGTCCGGCAAACGAACCCAACTGTTCGGCAAGTGCCACGAACGGCTTCAGGCGCGGTGCTTCCTCAGCCGAAATTGACGGCATATTGAGCGCATTGGAAACGGCCCCCTGCAACAAATAGTCGGACATCTGCTCGGCAACCTGCAATGCGACGTTCTCCTGCGCTTCCGAAGTGGCCGCGCCCAGGTGAGGCGTGCAAACCACGTTCGGATGGCCAAACAGCGCATTATCTTTTGCAGGCTCAACCTCGAACACATCGAGTGCGGCACCTGCCACATGTCCGGCATCAAGTGCCACCTTGAGCGCTTCTTCGGATACCAGGCCGCCGCGCGCGCAATTGACGATACGCACTCCTTTTTTCATCTGCGTCATGGCCCTGGCATCCAGAATATTGCGGGTCTTGTCGGTCAAGGGCGTATGCAGCGAAATGAAGTCCGCCCGTTTCAGCAACTCTTCCAGCTCGACTTTTTCCACACCGAGTTCGATTGCGCGCTCGTCAGACAGGAACGGGTCAAATGCAATGACCCGCATGCGCAGGCCCAGCGCCCTGTCGGCAACAATGGATCCGATATTGCCGCACCCGATCAGACCGAGTGTCTTGTTGAACAGTTCGACACCCATGAAGCGGGACTTCTCCCATTTGCCGGCCTGGGTCGATGCATTGGCTTCCGGTATCTGGCGCGCCAGCGCCAGCATCATGGAAATGGCATGTTCTGCCGTGGTGATCGTGTTGCCGAACGGCGTGTTCATCACGATGATACCTCTGGCGGAAGCCGCCGGAATGTCGACATTGTCGACGCCAATGCCCGCCCGGCCAATCACTTTGAGATTGGTTGCAGCGTCTATGATCTTGGCAGTGACCTTGGTGGCAGACCTGATGGCAAGACCATCATAGTCGCCAATGCGGGCCAGCAGTGCATCCTTGTCCTTGCCAAGATCAGGTTCGAAGTCCACGTCGATGCCACGCGCCTTGAAAATTTCAATCGCGGCCGGTGAGAGTTTGTCAGATACGAGTACACGAGGTGCCATCAGGCTTGCTCCGGTTTTAGAAATTTGTGTTTGTTCGGATGAAAATTGGATTTGCGTCAGGCAGGCGGTGACGAAGATGCCTGCGCATAGGCCCAGTCAAGCCAGGACGTCAGCGCTTCCACATCGGACGTTTCAACAGTTGCACCACACCACACACGAAGGCCCGCCGGTGCGTCGCGATAGGCACCGATGTCGAAGGCGACTTGTTCAGTCTCCAGAAGCCTGGCGATTTTCTTCGGCAGGCTGGTTGCCTCATCATCACTCAGCCCGGACACCGCGGATGCAGACAGCTTAAGGCACACCGACGTGTTGGAGCGGGTTTGCTTCACCGCAGCCAGGTTATCAATCCAGTCTGTGCGATCGACCCACGCATTCAATGCATCTGCATTGGCGTCGGCACGTGCCATCAGGCCATCCAGACCACCTGCACACTGGGCCCACTCCAATGCCTTGATGTAATCTTCAACACACAACATGGACGGCGTATTGATGGTTTCGCCCCTGAAGATACCGGCATTGACCTTGCCGGCCTTGGTCAGGCGGAAAATCTTCGGCAGTGGCCATGGCGGCGTGTAGCTTTCCAGCCGCTCAACGGCGCGTGGCGACAGGATCAGCATGCCGTGGCCGCCTTCGCCGCCGAGCACTTTTTGCCAGGAGTAGGTCACCACGTCGAGTTTTGTGAAATCCAGCCGCTGGGCAAACGCCGCTGATGTCGCATCACATATGGTCAACCCTGCCCTGCCGGCCGGGATGAAGCCGCCGTCGGGCACCCGCACTCCGCTGGTTGTTCCATTCCAGGTGAAAACCACATCACGGTCAAAATCAACGTCAGACAAATCCGGCAGTTCGCCATATCCTGCCTTGATCAGACGCACGTCATTCAGCTTCAACTGCTTGACCGCGTCGGTTACCCAGCCTTCCCCGAAGCTTTCCCAGGCCAGCATGTCCACGCCACGTTCACCCAACAGGCTCCACATGGCCATTTCAACCGCGCCTGTGTCGGACGCCGGCACAATGCCGATCAGGTAATCGTCCGGCACCTGCAGCACGTCACGCGTCAGATCAATCGCACGTTTCAGACGCAGCTTGCCGTCGCCAGCGCGATGCGAGCGTCCGAGAAAGGCAGATTTGAGGATATCGGGGGTCCAGCCGGGGATCTTGGCACACGGGCCGGACGAAAAACGCGGATTTTCCGGCCGCGATGCCGGTTTTGCAATGGTCATTTCTGGTCATCCTTCCAGATGAAAAGCCTCTCGTTGGGGAGAGGTGTCCCACTGATCGGGATACTGGAAGGCGAGTTTGCAATCAAGTGCGAATTCGACGCAGCAGTCATGCAGGCGGAAATAACACTTGCTTTGGTATACACTCCATTAAACAAACGGCCTGCTCCGGGAGAAGAGCAGGCCGTCGGGTGCTGTGCCGCCCAGATCAGGATGGTTTCTGGTTGATTCAACCAGAAATCATGAACCTGATCGCTTTCAAGGTGCTAGAGCAGCTTTATGGATTCACCTGAACCCATGTTGCTCTAGAAGCTCCAGCGCAAGCCGCCGCTCACGGTGTGATCGGTATAGTTGGGACCTGCAACATCGATCTCGCGATAGCTGTAACCCGCATCCAGCGCCATATTCTGGCTCATCTGGAATGCGACACCGCCGGTCGCTGCCCAGGCGAAACCCTCATCATCCGGTGGTGAATCTGCGCCTGAATAGTCAACGAAGCCATAACCGGCACCAAGGCCGACATAAGGTGTGAAGCCCATGGACAGCGGCACATCAATATAGCCGTTCCACAGCACTGTTGTGGCGCTTACGTCAAACAGACCTGCATCATGTTCGATGGCATGATCGGCACGCAAATCGGTGCGGAAATACTGGTTCACCTGATAACCGACACCACCACCGACAGTGGCAGAACCACCATCATCAAGACCGGAGATATCGAGCCACGAAAATCCGGCATCACCACGCACGTACCAGCCTGATACATAGTTATCGTCCGGCTGCACATAAGGTGCAGGCGCCGGCTGTGGCGTATCAATATCCGCAGCAATTGCAACCGGCGCCATAAGCGCCACCATGGCTGAGGCCAAAAGGCCCTTTTTCAAAAAATGTCTCACCTGTAACTCCTTCTCCCCGATACTCTAGGGGTATCCCTGCATTGTAGATGTTCATGCCCGATCTGTTGTTGCCCAACAGGTCATGAAACATGCACATCCGCCCACTCGCGTGAGAGAAGGATTTACAGGATCAAGGTGTCTGTTTGCAGTCGTCATTGCGGCATCAAAACGACGTCTTGCCAGGGTTGTCAAAATCACGCCAAATTCGCGTCGTTGCGACACGTTTGGGTTACACACCCTTAACCATCAGCCAGAAAACAGGCCCGCATGTCTGGTTCCGCCGCCGGAATCCTGAGCATGCGAGCCGTCATTTTCCCAAGATCAGCATGACTTCAACTGACCACATGTTGCTTTGAGCGAAACCGGGGGCCTGGTGCGCAGATCTGCCTCCGTGATACCGGTTACCAGGCTGATCCGCCGAAATGATAACGCAGGCCCACTTTGACTTCATGGCCCTGAATATTGTCAACGCTGATGGCTCCCTGATCAGCAGGAAGTGCAGCGGTATCAATACCTGAAATAACTTCGCCGAGATCAATATACCGGTAGGCCAGATCAAATTTCAGGCTCGAAGTAATATCGTAGGATACGCCGACCCCGACATGATAGGCGAAATCATAATCATCGCCGCTTGTCGCGCCTGCCGGAGCCGCCAGCCCGGAAATCTCATTCTTGGATGCACCGATGCCACCGCCGACATAGGGTGTGAAACCGGCATAGTTGGTGATGTCCCAATAAGACGATACAAACACATACTGCGATCCGATTTCTGCATCCAGGGAGCCTGGAAACGCATCGGTCAGAGATGATTTCAGATGCACGCCACCGGTAATTTCAATGCGCAGGCTGCTGGCGACCTGACAACCGACACCGCCTTCGAAGAACCCGCCGGGGTCAATGGTCGAATTGATGGCGGTAGTGGTTGTGCCGCCACCGCCATTGTCGAAACCGGCGCCAATGGGCTGAATGACTGTCGGGCGTTCATATAACGTCACGCCGCCGTCAACGCGGGCATACAGACAACTCCACATGCCGCCGAAACCTTCATCCGGCAACCGACCGTCATAGTCAGCGGAGTGGGCTGCCCCAGCCATGCCCAATCCCAGTGCAGCGAAACACACTCTCAGCAGCGTGCGACCCATCATTTGTACTCTCCATTCACTGAACGCTTCTCATGGTTGAGAAGCAAACTTGCCAATCGCCGTTCAATCCCGGTTTCAAATTCCGGATACCGTCTGGACCAAACCTTCAATGGAGATAATTAACCAAACCGCTTAAGAACCTCTTAAGCATGTTCGCAGTTTTTTGGGGGAGTTCGAGAAATACGGAAAAACCCTGCAAAACAAGGGTTTTGCAGGCGGTCACACCAGCCTGAAAGCCGGTTTTTTTAATGCCAAGGGGCCAGCCGCTAGGCAGCGTGACGCTGAACTTCTGCGACGATGTCGTCCACGACTGAGGTCACCAGGTCGGCATTGTCGCCTTCCGCCATCACGCGGATCAGCGGTTCGGTTCCAGATTTTCGAATGACCAGCCTGCCCGAATTGCCCAGTTTCTGTTCCGCTGCGGCTATCGCCTTTTTGACCGGGTCCTGCTCCAGCGGCTTGCCGGCACCATAGCGGACATTCTTCAGCACCTGCGGAACCGGCTCGAACATCCGGCAGATTTCGCTCACCGAACCGCCGTTCTGAACCAGTACCGCCAGCACCTGAAGTGCTGCGATCAGACCGTCACCGGTTGTGTTGAAATCCGACAACACCACATGACCTGACTGCTCGCCGCCGACATTGAAACCGCCTGAGCGCATCCGCTCCACCACATACCGGTCACCGACCCGGGTGCGCTCGAGGCTCAGGTCATGAGAGGCCATCAGGCGTTCAAGGCCAAGGTTGGACATGATGGTGGCAACCAGTCCATCGCCGCGCAGCAGGCCCTTTCTGTGCCAGGAGGTCGCAATCAACGCCATGACCTGGTCGCCATCGATGACATTGCCGTTTTCATCAACGAGAATGCAGCGGTCGGCATCACCGTCCAGCGATATGCCGATATCGGCACGCATCTTGCGCACTTGCGCTGCCACTTTTTGCGGATGCGTCGAACCGCACTCGTCGTTGATGTTGAAGCCGTTCGGCTCAACGCCCACCGGGATCACTTCCGCACCCAACTCCCACAAGGCTGTTGGAGCCACCTGGTAGGCCGCACCGTTGGCACAGTCGACGACGACGCGCAGCCCATCAAGTGTCAGTTCCTTGGGAAATGAGCTTTTGACAAATTCGATATAGCGCGCCTGGGCATCTTCAATGCGCTTGGCGCGGCCTATGTGCTCAGGTGCTGCCAGTGAAATGGTTTCGGACGCCAGCACCAGTTTCTGGATTTCGTTTTCCTGATCATCAGACAGCTTGTAGCCGTCCGGGCCGAATATCTTGATGCCGTTGTCATGATACGGGTTGTGTGAAGCCGACAGCATGACACCCAGGTCAGCCCGCATTGACCGGGTCAGCATGGCAACCGCCGGGGTTGGAACCGGCCCGAACAGGAACACATCCATGCCGGTAGACAGGAACCCGGCAGTAAGGGCCTGTTCCACCATATAGCCGGAAAGCCGGGTGTCTTTTCCGATCACCACGCGATGCCGGTGACTGCCGCGCCGGTAAAGCGCGCCTGCCGCCATGCCGATTTTCAACACCGTGTCGGCCCGCATGGGATAGCTGTTGGCTTTGCCCCGCACGCCGTCGGTGCCAAAAAATTCCTTGTCCATTTAACAATCCCTGCAAGATGTTCATCTCAGACTTAGATCAGGTTTATGGGTTATATTGAACCCATGTTGCTCCAGTGTCCTTGATGGCGCACCAATGTACCCAAACTTCCGTTAAAACCAAAATAACCCGTCGGCGTTTACAAGTCCTGGTGCCGAGCCGTTGTTGCTTGCCATATACTCAATGCATGGCGCGTCGCCGGCACATCATGCACGCGCACGAACTGCATGCCGGACATGGCACCCAGCAAGGCCGCTGCCGCAGAGCCTGTCTGCCTGTTGGCAGCCACCTTTTCGCCTGTCACAGACCCGATGAAGCCTTTGCGGGACGCACCGAGCATGACCGGCACGCCAAGACCGTGAAACAGCGCCAGGCCGGCCATAAGCTCCAGATTGTGGGCAAAGGTCTTGCCGAAACCGATACCGGGATCGGCAATGATCAGGTCGCGCGAAATACCTGATGCCACAACCGTTTCAATGCGCCTGTGCAGCCAGTCATACACATCCAGCACGACATTGTCGTATTCCGGGTTGTGCTGCATGGTCTTGGGATCACCTTGCGCATGCATCAGGCACACCGGCAAGCCTGATGACGCAGTTACATTCAGCGCATCGGTGTCATAGGTCAACGCGCTGACATCATTGATCATGGCAACGCCGGCCCGTGTCACCTTTTGCATGATGGCGGCTTTGCGGGTGTCACACGACACGGCCAGCCCGTCCGCCACGAGGGTGCTTATGACCGGTTCAATCCGGCGCCATTCCTCCGCCTCGTCCACAGGGTCGGAGCCAGGGCGGGTGGATTCACCGCCAACATCGAGGAGAACCGCACCGGCTCTTGCCATGGCTCTGGCGTTCTCAATGGCCTTGTCGGCATCCGCATTGACACCGCCATCGGAAAAACTGTCCGGGGTCGTATTGACGATACCCATGATGTGACATGCATCCATGCCAAGTCCGGCAACGGGTTTGCGAGGTGCACTCAACCGGCTTACCCAGCCTGCCACAGCATGATCACGCGACGCCTTGAGGGCAGCCGTTTTGCGCGGCGTCCAGCTTGTGCCGCGATCTTCGCTTACCAGCGCCATGGTCCAGCAAATCTGCCCGCCCGCCAGGGGCAGGCCGGCACCGGCTTCAATCGCCAGTGCCGCGTCCGGACCGTATACCAGCCCCGCCGGGCGAACATACAAACTGGTCATGCTGAAAACGCCCTAACCCGTGAAAAATGCTGGTCTATAGAAAAACCGGCCGGACTTTCCCGTCAGGAAAAGTCCGGCCAGCAACTAAGATCTACCGAAAAATCAGGTCTGCGGTTGCGGCTCAAGTTCGCCGGAGCCTTCATCACCCTTTTTCTTCTTGGTCACCGGAACCGATGATCCGGGCTTTGCCTTGGGCTTGGCATTGTCGTCATCATCGCGCGACGGCGGTTTACCGTTCAGCAGGTCGGTGATTTCGTCACCCGACAGGGTTTCGTATTCAAGCAAGCCCTGCGCCAGTGCCTCGAGATCCTTCTTCTTCTTGGTCAGGATCGTGCGGGCTGTCTTGTAGCCGTCATCCACCAGCCGCTTGATCTCACTGTCGATCTTGCGGGCGGTTTCTTCCGACACGTTCTGGGTTCTGGCCACGGAGTGCCCGAGAAACACCTCTTCCTGGTTGTCGCCGTAAGACACCATTCCGAGTTCTTTGGAATAGCCCCACTGCGTGATCATGGCCCGGGCAAGCTTGGTTGCCTGGTCAATGTCGGACTGCGCACCTGAGGTCACATTGTCGGCGCCGAAGGTCAGCTCTTCAGCCACGCGACCGCCCATCATGATGGCCAGGCGCGACGTCATCTGCTTGAACTTCATGGAATAGCGGTCGCCTTCGGGCAACTGCATGACCATACCCAGCGCACGGCCGCGCGGAATGATGGTTGCCTTGTGAA
>Ga0316187_10003967_pt1 | contig 12813 bp, 4 predicted proteins | sample CroRivburrow1_MG_FD_204927 | JGI IMG/M metagenome (GOLD analysis project Ga0316187, IMG submission 204927) | Coastal sediment microbial communities from Maine, United States - Cross River worm burrow 1 | ecosystem: Environmental > Aquatic > Marine > Coastal > Sediment | place: USA: Maine...
AAAGGGGGAGAGATATTAAAATCCGTCATAACATCCATAGCCGGATCATCAAGCGATACATTAATTCTTCGATTACGAGTTTCTCTGGTTATAGCGGAACCTTGAGCAATAAGGGAGCAAGGTAGCGTTTTATATATACGTGCCATATCGACCTCATTAATTGTTTGAATTGATTCTATTCAATAAGCAATCCCTTTCCTGTACGGCAATTAACCGTAATGCTTAACATTAAAGTATAGTTAGCAGAACAAAGCTTACAACCAGCAACGGTTATCTTGGGGAATAAAAAACTTTAGGTTTCTTGCGTTATCCACATATAGCAGTTTAACCATCCTTGCCCAATAATATTTTGGGCGCCATTTTCATCGGTTATATTCAATTTGTCCTGCTGAGGAGCAGGCTTTACGTCAATTTTTGCTCGAGAAAAAATAGATTTTCATCACTCAGAAAGCTAGTATGGCCTAAATTCAGATGAGCCATGGAAACTGTGACACTACAAAACTACCGATAATAGTCGTAGTCTCTGATTTGGAGGCACCATGAATAAGAAATCTCGAATACCGCTTGCAAGACATCTCCAGCTGTTCATGTACATAAGTTTTCTAGTTATAGCCGCATGTACAGAAGCACCACCTGATAAATCTAACGTTGTAGCATATGGGGAAGCTATTCGTTATTTACAAAAAGACCCCATCACATTTCCTGATTTCAACATGCGTTATCTTGGCGATCCAGAAGCACACAATATCAGCCAGATTGCCTATGATGCTGATATCAACCATCAATTTGAAGTCACTCATAAATCAGAATCAATAAAAGTTGTATGGCGCGACTACGACAATTCTAAACGTTATGAGCCATTCCAAGTCGGTAATAAGAATTATTACCTACGGATAAAATCCTCATACTTTCAGAACAGAGCACTAAGCCTTGGTGAACTGATAGTTTTAGATGATGCTCAATTTAATCAGCAAGCACTATCCAAGCTTAAGATTGCAACATCAAAAGAGGCAACGACGCTGTTTAACCAATACCTAGCCTATCGAAAAGCATTGCGAATGGGTGACTGGAGTTCAATCAAAAAGCTTTTATCCTCCAACCGACAGGTCATCCTGGAAAAATCCAAAACTCATGCGCATATGGATGAACAGGTAATTGTTGGCCGTCTTGCCCAATCAGCACAGAGATATAAGACACTCACTATACAAAAAGCCACTTTTTCGCCTATGGAAGCCAGATTGCATCTTATTGCTCAGGCACCCGAAGGAACCCAGATCATAGGCGTTTCATTTGTCAGTGAAGATAGAGTCTGGAAAATTGAGCGCGAAACTATACTAGCTGATGATGAAGTGGGAAAGCAGTGGGCTAAACTTTTTCTGGGGCCAAAATAAAGACGGCCTCTATATAATAAACCAGCAATCAGACACTTTGCATTTATTATAAAAACGCAGATATTTGTGCTGTTTTCAAACAAACGTGCACACTGCTAAGTGTGCCGGATTAACCATCATACACCGCATTAGTATTGAACAGTTGTTAACGGCAAGGCCTTCTTCCAGTATTTCACATCATCAAGCTCACCTATGAAAGTAGCAACATTTAGATCGTAATATGTACTGCCATTATCGGTCCAATATGCAGGGCCGTTATTAGCATTCCAGATCGGGCGTGCACCTACGCCTAAACCAGAGCTTACATGCCTATTGATAACATTAGACCAAAGGTGTGGATCGGAAACCATGACATAATCGCCACTGCCGCCCATATCGGTTTCAGCGGCAAGCTGACCACCAATATAGATTCGGATATAGCGGCCGTCCCATGTCCCTGAGACATGCTGCCACACACCAGCCTGTAGGGCCACACCACTATAGCTAGGAGCACCGGAAGCCACTGTCTCTGTTTGGGCAAATGCGTGAGTCCATGAAGTAGTCGGCATTGTGTGGGCCACATTACCACACGAACCACTTATCCAACCGCCCTGATAATAACCTGCGGGACTAACTGGGAGAACAGCTCCTGGCATAGTGCCACCCCAGGGATCACACCTCTGATCGTTAGGATCTCCCACCGAAACCCAGAACCGCAAGACATCATGGGTTTCATCTTCAGTTGTGCAGTTGCCACTGATAGGGTTGCCGTCATCACTAAAACGCATGATGCCGAGAGCCCAGTTCTTGATCCATAACTGAGTCGTCAGAATATCTCTTCTCAGTGCAGCGTTGAGATCGTAGGTAGCATCATCCTGTCCTTCCACGCAACCGAGGGCTGTCGGTTTGATCCATACCGAAAATGAGAATTCACTCGAGTTTTGAACATCCTGGACAATAACAGAAGCACCACCAGCATTATAGGTTGCTGGAGGATAACCATCATTCGGGTTAATCGTGTAGTTCAACTGCACCGCCCCTCTATCATTGCTGGCGTTGCTGGCGGTCCAACCCATACTCATTGCATTATCCCCTGCCGCCGCACCTGGCTTGGTATTTGTTGTTTGCCACTCAACATTGCGGGTAAGGTTTCCATACATGTCATACGCCGTACCCAATGCGCTGGAATCATTGGCAACGGTAGTGCCGGAGCCTTCATTAAACTTCCAATTCACAATCAGGTCGCTAGCTGCAGGTTCTGGCGGCAGAGCAAGAGCGATTGTGCCTGTCCCGGCTGGACCATAAAGGCCATAAATTGAATTAGGAGCGGCGGCAACCGTACATACGCCTATTTCTGACTGGTTGACAATGCTGTCCAGCGTCAGAATGGCTGAGCTATCTCCAGCTGTGTGAGTAACAGATAGTATACTCCTGCCGCCACAGCTCAGGACAAAGTCTCCGGCGAGCAAGTCACCCGTGCTGTTTGAGTTCGCATAGGTACTTCCAGCAAAAGCAACATAAATCTTATCACTATCATCTACCATGCCATTTAATTTAAGCTCAAGCCTGCCATAACTGGCACTCTGGACAATAGGAGGTGCTTCAGTGACAGTTGCAGGCCATGGGCCGGCTGAGACCAGCTGGGCAGGCAGTGCGGTAGGTGTATAAGACCAGTTGTTATATCCACCTTGATACCAACCCCAAATAGAGAGTGGTTGTGCTGCTAAAAGATCAGCGCCTTGGTCAGCTGCAATAGTCGGCTGACTCATAGTGAGTAACGCGGTTGTATCGCCAGCGGTATGCTCAACAGCGGTGATAGTCCGTGGGTTATCGCCATTCTTGTCGGTCAGCCAGAAATCACCTGGTTGCAGCGCGCCTGAGAGGCTGTCCACAGAGGTATCGCTCTCATCGATCACAGAGAATATACCTGCAGTACCCGCCCCATATTCACTCTCTCTGAAGGTGACAAAGAGTTTGTCCGAACCGGTAGCGGCAACCACACTCTGGATCTCAGGGGTAAAGGTCGGAGGAATGTAATTAGCCACATCCACCCGTTCGGTGATATGCAATTGCGTGCTACCACCACCACCATACTTTTTGATTCGATGAAGTTCTTTTACCTCATGGCAGGAGGCTTGGCCGCAGCTCATGCCTGCATGATGACCACCATAGTAGTAGTGGCAGGCATTGCAGAACTCATTCCAGAGGCTTCCATCAGTGCAGTTTTCACCGGGAGTGCTACCGCTACCACAGGAGCCATTACTATTCACCTGATAGCGCTCTCGAATCATAGAACCGCGCCTGGAGCGGTGCGCTTCATGGCAGTCGGTACAGGAGAGTACAAAGTTAATGCCGGCATTTCGCTGGGCCGAGTCATAGGGCCAGCGCATGAAGTGACCACCACCGCGTCCACGGGATACCTCGTTCATCTTAAACATGATATCGGGATTGCCGCTGGTACCCCAAAAGTTGGATGTGGCTGGGTCACTTTCATTCATATTGGAAGGGGTACCTGCAGCCCCAAAACCATGCGGACGACCCCAGTCGACTGCGGCATGGAGCCCATTGACCGCCTCTCCATGGCAATCCAGGCAGAATTGGGCATAGGCAGGCAACACATCACCACTGTACTCAAAACCGTCGATCCCGCTGCCGTCTTTCGGTGGCTGATAGTAAGCCCCCTTATCATAGGGTAGACCTGAAGAACCAAGCGTATAGCCCTCGGCTAGCTTGCGATAAAGACCGCCTGTCCCAGAGCCATTTGTAGCGGCGTAATAACCCATCTTCTCTGTTGGATCATCGCCCCATACCTCAGTTCGGTTCGATGGCCTGGTAATCGGGCTCAGGCCCTGCTCAGCATCCCAGTATCGACCGGTCACCACATGCACGTTATGGCAGGAGATGCACTCCAGGGTGTAATTTTTACCACCGTTGCTAAGCGCAGCACCCAGGTCGTGTCCATTTGCTAGACCAAAGGCCTCCTCAATATCATCGGCCGAAACATATCCACCCGTCCGGTTGTTAGCTAACTGGTGGTTCTTTACCTGCATGAGATCGCCATGATCACTGTGGCAACGATAACAGAGCTCCTGCTGGTAGCCTTTAGTCATTGCTGGATTGGTCTCACCATTGCCCACAGGATCCTGGTAAGCAGCGCCATGTGGATCATGACAGTCGGTGCACTTGAGATCCGCCTTATCGTTACCAACACCTAACCCATGGGCTGAGTTTTCAAAATGTGAGTAACTGTCAGAGCGATACCATTCAGGTGCGCTGTTGGCATTAACTGGGCCGCCTTCATTGTTATGGCACATCCGGCAAACAGTGTTATTGGCATCATTTTCGTAGCCGGGTTTTAGGCGTTTATTGGTTGGGTCGGGGTTATCGAAATGCGTTCCCGTATATTCATGGCAATCACTGCATTTACGGTTGGCCGCTGGATTGCCGGTATCCGCATCATCTTGCCAGGAGAGCAGATCATAGTTACCAGCGGTCTTGCCATGACCATTTAAAAAGAATCCATAGGTGCTGACACCTGTAACTAAATCCAGATCACCAACAATGTTCGGTGGTTGATTGGGAGGCTGGGGGCCGGGTACAAAGGTACTATCGGTATCATTGTGGCAGCTGCCGCAATATTTCTTCTCACCAATCTCTCCTAGCCAGGTATCGCTCCATGTATATACGCCACTTTGCTGGGTGATCCAGAGTCCAGGATCACCTTCAGATGAACCGGGACGGAAGAAATAGTATTTGGCCAGTAGCGAACCTTCACCATGACAGTTGGCGCAGACCTGGGTGCCGGTGTCGCCACCCGTATTGGGACAGGCTGTGCCCGGGCGCCCATTACAGAGGGCAAGACCATCAGCAAATATCACCTCATTGGGAGAGTTAGAACCCGGTACAAAGGTGCCATGGCAGCCCCAGTCTCCATCGCTGCAGGTGATCTTGGGGCCAAAGTCTTTGGTTAGATGGACTTCATGTGCACCGGCACCCAGGGGCAAAAAGCCATTTTGGTGTTTATGGCATAGGGTGCATTTGAGACCGACGTTATGGGTGTGATCCGCATCGCCCGGAAAGTCATTATTGTTCCGATGATGGCGGGTTCGTGTATGGCAAACCTCGCAGGGGCCCTGGTATTGCCCATCACCATCTACATCCCCGGCAAATGAGTGTTCATTGGAGCCACCTACTCCGGCTCTAAAGTCCCGTAAAAATTTAACAGTGGTATCAATGCGATTGGTGCAACTAAAGACATTAGCTGTCACGCTGCAGGTATCTGATCCTGGAAGGGTATCCGGGCTGCCGCGGTCCGGCCTGGAGAGCTTATTGACACCATAAACCAGTTTTCCATAAATGACTGCAAAGGTATGTCCTGGAGATACCTTGCTCATATCCATGCCATCACCACTCAATCCGGCATCGATGGTTAAGGTATCCGCCGTATTGGAAACAATACGGTAGTTATTATATGTCTGACCGGTATTGGGAATGACAATCAGGCCTGCAAACTCATCAACTGTCCAGGCAGCACCTGCGCTATACAGGGAGGTAGTCGTTACCGTGGTTACGGTACCGGTTGCAAGATAACCTTGAGAACCATAGTAGTAGTTCTGCTCCTGTTTATGCGGGTTATGACAGACTATGCACTCTATTGCCCACTGGCCATAATCCTCATCAATCATGTTACTGGAGTGGGGACTTTGGAAAGGGGCAACCACATCGTTATGACAGCTCCAGCAGAGGTTATTGGCTGGAGTATCATCAATATCCTGAGGTGGATGTGGGTTAGCAATACGCAGAAGCTTGGAAAAACCACCGTGCAGATCATGGCACGTGAGGCAATTGATCCCATTCACATCAGAATGAGGATAATCCATTGAAGCTTGTGCAAGCATGGAAAGCAGGCCCAATAACAGGCCTACGACCAAAAACCGCATTGTTCCCAACATGTCAGCTACCCATTATTTGTATTAATAACTCCTTGGTACTATGTGCTATTAGCGCCCAATTTGAATAGACCTTTAACTTATCAGGTAATATTTTCCTAAACTTGTACTTTATTTCCTATTCGCTTCACACTCATTCCCACTTGGTTGCCTGTATATTTTTACCCCATAACTACTGAAAGTAGAATAAAGTTATAACGATAGGGGAAGATTCCTTTTTTGCTTATTGCCGATTTCAAACCAAACTCCTAAACTTAATTTAGAGTTTTTGGATGTTCATTATTTCTGATGGCTTCCTTAAGTGCTTTCTTAATATTGTTTTCCTGGGTTTAGCCCATAAGCTTTTATGCAATAGACCATTTTTCAAATTACAGTCCCCTCAAAATGAGCTATTCCATTTTTTCTTGTAACAGAATCCTATATATAACATTTACTCTATTCATTCTCTTATTAATAACCTCCTGCAGCGAGGGAGAGCATGCAGTTCAAATAGCTAAATACGGAGAGATTGTTAGCTATCGCACCAGTAAATCCGTTGTATACCCTGATTTCACACTACAGTTCATTGCGAAAAAAACCATTCAATCCAAAACAGAAGGAGAGAGTGTCAGTTACTCCTTCCAGCTTACGGGTGGTGGCCCCGGTCGCGAGATAGAGTGGGTGGAGAGCCGCAATAGAGTGGGAGCCATTGATCAAATGGGGGGCATTGATCAATTTGAGCATAATGAAAGGACCTACTATCTTGAGCTTAAGTCATCCAGTTTTCTAGACAAGACATTAAAAGATGGTGAGCTGATTGTCTGGACAAAGATCCAAGCCGGGGAACATAGAGAAAACATCAACAAGATAAAGGCCAGGATACGGCAGAAGATGATTGATCATGCTACCCGGAAAAGTAAAGCCTTAGATCAGGATACACAACAGTAGCTGGCCAGGGCTTCTCACAAACATCCGCAGTAAAACTGCTCCATCAATCGGGCAGTAGCAAAGAGAGCGGGAATATATACATATTCCCGCTCTTCCAACTTATCCTAGAACTAGCATTCAAGGTGCGGGATCAGCCGTGTCTTTCCAGATTATCCAGTCGATCAGACCGTTAAACTGGTGATCTTGTTTGGTGAGATTCTTGGTGTTGGCGCCAATGGCAAAATCACCGTCGGCTGGCGTCATCTCATCACCGGTATAGTACTTCTGCGTATCAGAATTATAGGATTGGGCGGCATTGGTACAGTTGGCATAGCCCGCCCAGTTCTCACCACTGCCAGCACCATCTGTACCCTGATCATCGATATAGATATCCGCTGGCACAAAGAACTCACCCGGGATACCACCTGACTTGTTGGTATCCCATACCACCTTGACCTGATACCAATGGTCGTTGGTGATCGGACATCGATCATAATCACTCAGCACAGCTTTCCAAGACAGTCCACCATGACCATCAACAGGCACATTCCAAAGTGCAATTGAGGCAGTGTTAGCCGGTGCACTGTAGTTGTCCCAGGTGTTGTTGCGCCAGACCGAAACCTGCCAGTTGGCGCTACCTGAATCCCGAGCCAGGATGCGTTTGATATATGTATCGCTCGCATCGATACCCGTGGGTTTAATGCGGGTCTCTAGCGTCATGGCTGTAGTGGCCTGCAGACAGCTGTAGTTACTGCCAAAACTGACATAGTTTGACTCTGCCCCATTACCATCACCCGAGAAGGCATTACCCGTCAGTGTGCCGTTGCCGCCTACCTGCCCCTTCAACATCGACTGGCTATCCTCAAGCGTTGAGCTGTCCCGTGCTTCATTGAGATCAAAGGTAACCGGCGAGGTTGGGCATGGCAGATAGATAGTACCCACAATGGTAACTGCAGCCGTGCTGGCCACACTATCATATTCATCATAGATACTACCGGCAGCCAGAGTATCCAGGTCCAGGTCATTGGTTCCATCTAAGATTGAACTGAGGGTAAGTACTGCCGTGTTGCTTCCAGCTATGTGGCTAACGCCTATGATTGTGCGGCTGTCGTCGTTATCAACCAGCATAAAATCATCAGTCTTAAGAGCGCTGGTAACACCTATATCGCCATAAACTCCTTCGGAGAATTCGACGGTGAGTTTATTGCTGCCAACCGCACCTTCCACTCGGCTGATATAGGGGCCCGCCTGTGAATCGGCTGCTGCAAAATAGGCATCGTCTTTTGTTACGTTCCAGACCTTGACCTCATCCAACTTTCCAATGAAGTTATTATTCAGATCCGACCAGTTCATGCCGCCTACTGAAAGTGCGGAAGCGCACCAGTGCCCAGCGTAACATTGAGTTGGATCGATGGCATTCCAGTCACTGTGTGGAAACATAGCATCCTCACCAGTGCCTGGCTGCGTATAACACTGTGTGGTGCTGTTGAAGCTGTCGGTCACATCTTCACCGTTCACATAGATCCTTACCCTGCCGACTGAACCATCACTATCATCTCTATCAGGTCCTTTGGCATCATAGGTTGCGGCAACATGCGTCCACTGGTTTAACGGGATCGAAACCGAGCTGAAGGCACCGCGCAGGCCATTGCAGTCTGAACCGCCGCCGCCGTTGATGTTGGTCAACAGGCCCGCCCTCAGGCTACCGTTTATCTTCTTGAGCGCGAGCGCATATCCACCACTCCAGTAGGTATGCTTTGCCATAATCTTCCGCTCACCGGTATCGTCTGTCGGATATACCCATGACTCCAGGGTCATGTTGTACTTCATGTCTGTGTATACCCATGTATTGTGATAGCCCGCATCGGTCGACCACTTACAGTTTTCCGTGCCTACTTCAATCGGTTGGTCATTGACCTCAATGGCCTTTCCAAACCGGCCAGTCACGAAAGAGCCAACCTTGTCAGGATTATCATAGTCGGTGCAAACATCTCTCGGATTATCATCCGTGCACATCCCTCTCTCTGCACTGGTACAACATGAGTATGGCGTGCCATCACCTGTACATTCAGCATTACAGGTTCCTATGCCCGGACCGGTACAGCATGCGTAGGGATCGCCAGCACCTTTACAGGCAACGCGACTTACCGCCGGGTTATGCCGATCCATAGACCAGATGCTATCCAGCAGGAAGTTACTGGAGTCCTTCAGGTTGCCATTGAAAGAGAGATTCAGCACCAGATCAGAATCAAAGGTTCGGATATTATTTGTCCTACCTCTAAATTTATTAACCATACGATGGGGAGAGCGGGCAGCATGGCAGCTGGACTGACCACAACTCATGCCCGCGTGCCAGTCACTGTAATAGTAGTGGCAGTTGTTGCACATGGTGTTCCAGGCATAGTCTCCCGTACCGAGATTGGTCTTGGGCCTGAGCATTGAGACATTAATGGAGCCATGGGCCTCATGGCAGTCAGTACAGCTGAGGACAAAGTTTGCTCCTGCTACTCTCTCCTCATGGTTGTAGTTCTTTCTGGAGTGGATCTCATCACCCCTGCCCCGCGGTATCACCGGCCAACACTCTTGCTCCGGGCTCTCTGATATGCACTCATCCAGGCCCCAGCCTTCAGCCTTACCACAGCCATACCAGTTGGGGCAGACACCATAGCCAGCGGGGCCGCCCGCTGTCTCCAAGCCATGCATATCACCAGCTGCTGTAGAAGGATCAGCAGACCAATCTATCCCAAAACGCTCATGATTCTCCTGCGGCTGGCCATGACAGCCCAGGCAGAACTGCGGATAGGCAGGGAGCTGGTCACCACTGAAGCCATCCCCTTTGGTTGGACGGTAGATACCATCACCAGAGGCAGCAAAAACATCCATCTTCTCGCCGGGGTCATCACCCCAAATGGCTTCAGGAACATCATTGACCGGAGGAAACTTGCTGACCGGGCTCTTACCCTTATCCGCCTCCCAGAATCTGCCGGTAACCAAATGCACATTGTGGCAGGAGATACACTGCAGGTTGTAGTTCTTACCATCATGGACAAAGGCAGTGCCCATATTATGCTGAGCACCGCCACCGTCGTAGTCTCCTTTGGGAACGGTAGCATTAGGGTAGCTGAAGGCCTTCTCGATGTTATCCATCGGCTCGCCATCATTGGAATTGAAGACGATGTGGTATTCATCACCCACATCCCAATCGTTATCCGTTCCACCCGTGAGCGTGGCTGTAACTATTGTTCTGTCTGTTGCCGGGTCAGGCGCATAGATCACCCCTGAACTACCATCGGTCAGGTTAAAGACTGTCCAGGTACGCTCATTGTCATACTTGTTGTCCGGGTCATCCATGAGCTTCTTGTAGTCATAATAGAGCCCATCAGCATCATTCAGCGCCGCCTGGTTATCAATCCCATCGTGGGTGCCCCGAAAGCCGTCAATGGCAAAGTTCTGCACATGCATCAGGTCACCGCTGTCACTGTGGCAACGGAAGCATAATTCCTGTTTGTTACCACGCGTCATGGCAGTGGCTGCCGACCCTGCCGCTGGATTTCTTGGATCCATCACACCATGGGGGTCATGACAGGTCGAACATTGGATATTCTGTTTGTCATCCGCACCATGAGCAGAGTTGTCATAGGTTGCATAGTCGGTAAACCATCTAGGATTGGCATCGGCCAGCTTGCCGGGTCCATGACACTGTACGCAGACACTGTTGTTTGTATCGTTCTCATAGCCCTCCTTGAGCCGTTTGGTACCGCCGGTATCCCAGTGGCCCTTGGTGTAGTCATGGCAATCGCTGCAGACCCGACCGGCTCCTGGGTTACCCGTAGCGCCACTGTCCTGCCAGGAGAGACGCCCATAGTTCTGGTCACTGGGTTTGCCGTGGCCATTAACATAGAAACCATAGGTGTTAGCGCCTGTCTCCAGGTTCAGGTCACCCACAATATTGGGAGGATCGCCAATACTGCCAGGACCAGCTACTGGCGCGGGGTTGACGGAATCATTGTGGCAACTGCCGCAGAATTTCTGCTCGCCCAGCTCACCCAGCCAGGTATTGGCCCAGGTGTATTCACCACTGTATGCAGTAACCTTGATCCCTGACTCACCCTCCGATGAACCAGGACGGAAGAAGTAGTACTTGGCCAACAGAGAGCCTTCGCCGTGGCAGTTGGCGCAAACCTGGGTGCCGGTGTCTGCTCCGGCATTTGGGCAAGCGGTATTGGGACGACTATCACAGAGCGTTAAGCCATCGGCAAAATAGACTTCATTAGGGTAGTTAGAGCCCGGCTCATAGCTGCCATGGCAGCCCCAGTTCCCTTCGCCGCAGGTGATCTTGGGGCCAAAATCTTTGACCAGGTGTATATCGTGCGCTCCTGCACCCAGCGGCATAAAGCCGTTGACGTGTTTATGGCAGAGGGTACATTTGATGCCGACATTATGTGTGTGGTCGGCCTGTTCGGGATTGTTGTTATTGTTGCGGTGGTGACGAGTTTTGGTATGACAGACTTCACAGGGACCATTGTAGACATCATCCCCATCAACCAGGCTGTTGGGGCCGACCGGGCGGAAGAGTTTTACCGGCTTCTGACCACTGTTCGGAGTATTGATCTTTTGTCGAACCAGCTTGCCGTAGATGACGACGAAGTTGTCACCGGGCGAGACTTTGTCCAGCTCAACCGGGCCTTTTAGGGTCAGCGTGTCACTGGTATTGCTCACAATCCGATAGCCGCCAACAGAGCGGATGAGCAGCACCAGTCCTGCAAATTCATCATCTTGCCAGTCGGCTCCTGCGCTAGTCAGGCTGGTCTCTGTTACCTCGGTGATGACGCCGGAGGTCAGGTGGGCCTCCTCACCATAGGCCGCTAGCTGGTAGTGGTAATGAGGCTCATGGCAGGTGCGACACTCGATAGCCCAGTCGCCATAATCATTGTCGATGGAGATGCTGGAGTGGGTTTTCATGAACGGGGCTACCACATCATTGTGGCAGCTCCAGCAGAGGTTGTTGGCCGGGGTGTCATCGAGATTCTGTGGCGGATCAGGCATCACCACATTAAAAAACTTCTCCATCCCGCCCAGCACATTGTGGCAGTTGAAACAGTCGATATTGTTAACGGTGGTGTGGGGAAAATCCAGCAGATAGCCCGCCTGGGCCGGAACCATGATCCATGAGATGAGCATAAAGACCATCAAACGAAAATGTGCTGATATGGCCCACTTATTCCACACCCTGTTCATCGGGATACCACCTATCTGAGTATAGAGAAGAGATTAGCTGGGCCACTACCTGCACGGTACTTGTGCCATCCAGATAACCACCATTGTCCGCATCCCTATTAGAGAGATTAATGAGCCTCTCTCCATCCTAATCAAGGCTCCATGCTTCCGCTCAGGAAAGCATATCTTTACCATCCATCAAACTACCATCATCCAATTCACAAGCTAACAGAGAAGAGCTATGAGCATTAATTTCATCCGCGTCTGCTAGACCATAAAACAGTTACGCAGTAGAGACTGCATCTCAACAGAGACATCTATTAAAAGCTTAGAAATACCATACTATAGCAGCTGTTATTCTACAGCCAGAA
>Ga0316187_10003968_pt1 | contig 12812 bp, 14 predicted proteins | sample CroRivburrow1_MG_FD_204927 | JGI IMG/M metagenome (GOLD analysis project Ga0316187, IMG submission 204927) | Coastal sediment microbial communities from Maine, United States - Cross River worm burrow 1 | ecosystem: Environmental > Aquatic > Marine > Coastal > Sediment | place: USA: Maine...
GCCAATGAGCGAGGTGCAACGCGGTACCAGGGGCGCAAAGGCCCGGCCCCTCCGGGGTTTCGCCCACAAGGGCACATCTGCCGCGTTTCCCGGCTTGGCCATAGAATGACTATGGCGCTGCGCCGGGTGCCTCGCATCTGCGCCCTTGTGGACCGAAACGCGATTCGTATCAATTGTTCAGACCTTCCCTAGCGAAAACCAACGCCGACCGGCATCCGAGCAGACCCGGCTTGCGCCAAACACTCGGGGCCACGCGAGCGTACAAGGGGTCGGGATTGGGCCCTATGGCCACCTGATCCCATAAGACTGCGCGCTGCATCTCAGACTGCGCGCTGCATCTCCACGAAGTCCCCCGCGCCGCGATACGCTTACTGATGCTCGGCTTTGTCGTCGCCCGAGCGTTGCACCCTGCGCCGCCGCCGGCGGACCAGCCCCTGGACCAGACCGGAGCAACCGTAGCCCAGAAACGCAATGAACAAAACCTTGGGCGGGTCTATGGCGGTCAGGACAAAGGCCAGGACGATTGCGGTGGCCGCCAGAAACGGAATGCGGTTGCGGAAATCGAAGTCCTTGAAACTGACGTAAAGCAGGTTGCTGACCATGAGCAACCCGGTGCTCAGGGTCAGTATCAAAGCGACCCAGCTGAGCTGATTGCCCTTGAAACCAAGATCGTCCCCTACCCAGACCAGACCCATCATAATGGCCGCAGCAGACGGGCTGGGCAGGCCGATAAAGTAGCGCTTATCCGAGGCACCGGTCTGAACGTTGAAGCGTGCCAAGCGCAATGCGGCGCAGGCCGCGTACACAAAAGCCGCCGCCCAGCCGAGTTTTCCAGGCGCGGGCCCAAGCTCGCGCAGACCCACCAGCGCCCACTCGTACATGATCAGGGCCGGGGCCAGGCCAAAAGAGACCATATCCGACAGGCTGTCGTACTGAACACCAAACTCGCTTTCAGTGTGGGTCAGCCGGGCCACGCGACCGTCCAGTCCGTCGAGAATCATGGCCACATAAACGGCGATTGCAGCGATTTCGAAGCGACCGTGCATGGCCGAGACAATGCCGTAAAAACCGGCAAACAGGGCCGCCGTGGTAAATAGATTGGGTAATAGATAGATACCTCGCCGTCGGCGTGGCCGCGGGTGGTCAGTGGTCTGCTTGAGATCTTCGGGCATATCCGATTCCGGCCCGATATGGGCTGCTGGAAGGAAGCGCAGACGATAGCACTTTCACGGTGGGTGGGGAACGGACGTTTGACGGCCCCAGGGCCCGCTCCATTTAAAAATTTACTAACGCAATCAGTAGCTTTACGCGACCTCAAACATTCTGCTTGACACCGGCACCGAAGAGCCTAGAATCGCCGCTCCATCAGTTGTTGTGCGCCGCACCATGATGGCGTTTAAAGGTACTTCAATCAGCTCAAGGGAGGCTGTGTCATGTTTCAAGAAATGGCTGTTCGAGTCGGTCTCGCCTACGCTGGCGCCATTGTGGCTCTGACCGTTATTCTGCACCTGCTGGGCTGATTTCTCAGCCTGGCGCACGGGGCACCGTCCGGTTCCGCTTCGGGACGGTCGGTGCCCGATTTATTTCTGGGTTGATTTGTTGGCGGACGTGTCAGGCGCGACAAAAGGCCTGAAACGCACCCGCGACCCGATCCATGTCCGCTGCATCCACGTCCAGATGGGTCACCAGCCGGAATCGGCCCCGCCCGCTGATCAAGATACCCCGCTCTTCCATGTATCGGCTCAATGCGTCGGACTGATCTGCCGACACCTGCACAAACACCATGTTGGTTTGCACCTCATCCATGGACAGGGAGATGCCGGGCGTGCCCAACAATGATTCGGCGAGGCGCCGCGCATTGGCGTGATCCTCGACCAAACGGTCAACATTCTGCTCCAGAGCCATAATGCCCGCCGCGGCGACGATACCGGCCTGACGCATGCCGCCGCCCAGCATCTTGCGCCAACGCCGCGCTGCCTCGATGAAGTCACGTTCGCCACAGAGCACGGAACCGATTGGCGCACCCAGGCCCTTGGACAGGCAGACCGAAACCGAGTCGAACTTGGAGGCAATTTCGCGTACATCAATGCCCAGCTTCACCGCGGCGTTGAAGATACGGGCCCCATCCAGATGAAATAGCAGACCCCTAGACCGTGCCAGAGCGGCGGCATCGATAATGTAATGTTGAGGGAGCACTTTCCCGGCGATGGTGTTTTCCAGGCACAACAGGCGGCTGCGGGCAAAATGAAAGTCATCCGCCTTGATGACTGAGGCGATCCGCTCCAAGCTGAGGCTGCCGTCCGGATCGTGGGCCACGGGCTGAGGCTGAATGCTGCCCAGAACCGCCGCGCCACCCCCCTCGTACTTGTAGGTGTGGGCGTCCTCACCCACGATGTACTCGTCCCCACGCTGACAATGGGTGATCAGGGCCAAGAGATTGCTTTGCGTCCCGGTGGGTACAAACAGGGCCGCCTCGGTGCCCAGGCGTTCCGCGGTCAAAGCCTCCAGCCGATTGACGGTCGGATCCTCGCCATACACATCGTCACCCACCGGTGCCGCCGCCATCGCGGCTCTCATGGCTTCACTGGGTCGTGTGACGGTGTCACTGCGGAGGTCGATAATGCCTTCGGCGGTGCTCACAAGATAAACCTCCTGATCTATGATGACCTGTCCAGCCCGGGCCACCTGCGGAAAGCTCCGTGTTCAGGGACAAACCACCGGCACCCGTGCGTCGATTTCGATACGCTGCGGCGTCACTTTAGCGCGTAAGGCGATCACGTCCACCCCAAGCTCGATGGCGGCCCTCAGGGTCTGGCCGTAGACCGGGTCAATGCTGTCGGCGGGGCGAACCTCGTTCACGTCCGAGCGCTGCACGCAAAACACCAAGGCGGCGTCCGCCCCTCCGCGATAAACGCCCATGAGTTCCCGCAGGTGTCGGGACCCGCGGCTCGAGACCGCATCCGGAAAGACCGCCACACCACCCTCGACGGCCGCGGTGACATTCTTGACCTCCACGAATCGCGGACCGGCCTCACCCTCGAGCACGAAATCGACCCGCGAGTTCTCCGCGCCATAGCGCACCTCGGCCCGAACCGCCCGCGGCTGGCCCCATTCGGATACCAAGCCGTGCCCGATCGCCTCCCGGACCAGGCTGTTGGTGCGCCCGGTGTGTATGCCGACCAAAACACCGGGCTTCGCCTCCACCAATTCCCAGGTCAGAGGGTACTTCCGGGCCGGATTTTCAGCCCGGCTCAGCCATACCCGGGCACCGGGTTCCCGACACCCCTGCATGGCGCCTGTGTTGGGACAATGCACCGTAGTCTGGGTCCCGTCAGCAAGCAGTACATCGGCCAGGAAACGCTTGTATCGCCTCACCAACCGGGCCTCAATCATTGGGTGCGGTAATTGCATCGATGGCTGCCCCAAGCTTGTTTTTTCGCCGTCGTGGGCGAAATCTGTCGCAATCCGTCACGGTGCCTACCCGGGAAGGGCACAGAAAGAGGAAACCACGCTATGAAAGCGATCCTATTAGCCACCCTGATCATCGCGTCCATGTCGCTGGGTACGGCCTGGGCCGAACAGGTCGACCGGAGCGTGTCAGGTGACCACCTGACAGTGCCGGAACAAACCGCTTCCTCAATGAAATTGCCACGCCGCGGCATGAGCATGCAGACGGTCAGCAACGGTTGGGGAGCCGCCCCGCGTCAGATGAGCGCCGTGGGTAACCCTCCCATCTCGCGTTGGATCTATCCCGGTTTCACGGTCTACTTCGAGTACGACCATGTGATCCACTCGGTCCAGCACGCGCAGGCGAACCCATCTTGAATCACTGACCACCGCGACGAACGGCAGCCATTTTCCGATGGTGGGCGATCCGGCAAACACTCACGGTACAACGCCCGCTTACCCGCGGCGGCGGCGGCCCGGTGACTTGTCGTAGGGGTTAGCCCCCATCTTGAACTCGATTCGGATGGGCGTTCCCGCCAGACGGAACACCCGCCGAAACACTTTGGCCAGATAGCGCTTATAGCTGGCCGGCACCTTGTCGGTCTGGTTGCCGTGAATCACGATCAGGGGCGGATTCCGCCCCCCCTGATGCGCATAGCGCAACTTGATGCGCCGCCCTCGCACCTGGGGCGGTTGATGACTCTCGACAGCATCCTGCAGCACCCGGGTGAGTTCCGACGTGGACATATCGCGCAGAGCAGCGTCATGCGCGGCCCGAACCGAAGTCAAGAGTTCCATCACACCCGAGCCGTGCAGGGCTGAGATAAAATGGATCTTGGCAAAATCCAGATACGGGAAACGTCGGTCCAACTCCCCTTGAACACGTTCCCGCTGGGCGGGTTCCAAGCCGTCCCACTTATTCACGGCAATCACCAAGGCCCGGCCACAGTCCAGGATGAAACCAAGCAAGGTCGCGTCCTGCTCGCTGAGGCCCTGGCGGGCGTCCAGCACCATGACCACCACATTAGCCTGCTCTATGGCCTGAAAGGTCTTTATGACGCTGAACTTCTCTATCGTCTCCGTGACCCGCGCACGCCGCCGAACTCCGGCGGTGTCAATCAACTGGTAGTCGATTCCCGCTTTTGTAAAGGGCACGTGAACGCTGTCCCGAGTGGTGCCGGGTAGATCGCTGGCCAGGACCCGCTCCTCCCCCAGCAGTCTGTTGACCAGGGTCGACTTGCCCACGTTGGGCCGCCCGACGATGGCCATACGGATGGCGTGGGGGGCCGGGAAATCCGAGTCCTGCGCCCCTTCATCGGGTGTTCCCAACTCCGTCAGAACAGCCTCGATCAGCGCCTTGACGCCGCGGTTGTGGGCCGCGGCAACGGCGACGGGCGGACCCAGGCCCAGGCTCTGAAAGTCGGCCACCGCCAGATCGGGATCCAGGTTCTCACTCTTGTTGACCGTCAATCGAACCCGTTTTCCACAGCGGCGAAGACGTTCGGCGATGGTGTCATCGTCAGCGCTGATGCCGGCCCGGGCGTCCACCAGGAAAATAACCGCATCGGCTTCGTCGATGGCTTGCCAGACCTGCTTCTCTATGAGTCCGTCGATTTGCCGCTCGGCCCCGGCCAGGCCACCCGTGTCAACCACCAGGTAGGGCGCGGAACCGACTTTACCCAGGCCATACCGCCGGTCTCGGGTAAGACCCGGGAAATCGGCCACCAAGGCGTCGCGTGTGCGGGTCAAACGATTGAACAGGGTGGACTTACCCACGTTCGGGCGCCCGACCAATGCAATAACGGGGAGGGTCATGGGTGATGTCCGCGAGCCGGGGCGCTCAGCGAACTCCGTAGCCGGCAACCTGGCCGGCGCTGCTGGCAGCATATATCCAACTGCCGTCGGTGATGGGGGCCGAGATGATCCGCTCGTCATGCAAACGCATCCGTCCCTGCTGCGAGCCGTCGTCTCGGGACAGAAAGTGGAGGTAACCCTCGTAGTCCCCCACCACGACGTAATCGCCCACCACCACCGGACCGGTGAGGCTCCGATGCAGCAGACTCTCCTGTCCCCACAAGCCGGCACCGGTACGTCTGTCGTAGGCCCGCACCGCGCTGTCACTGTCGGTTACGTATACGGCATCATCATCCACGTCCAGGCCGGCGTAGGCAGATGCTTCACGTCCCCAAATGACCTCCCCGGTTTCCGCGTCCACCGCCGCCAGACGTCCCTGAAATGTGACCACGTACAGTATGCGCCCCAGCAGCTTGGGGGTGGCGTCAATATCCACCATGCGATCCAGTTCCGAGCGGCCTTGGGCCGGCGCAATGGTCCGCTCCCAGAAAACACGGCCAGAACCGATATCCACCACCACGACTTTACCGTCGTCGGTACCTGCGATGGCCGCGCCCTGGACCAGCAGGGGACGGGATACGCCCCGCAGCGTCAGGGCCGGGGTCACCCGCGAGTAAGTCCAGAGCTCAGCGCCATCCAGCGGGTCAAGCCCGGTGAGGCTGCCGTCACCGGTGCGCACCACCACCACACCGAAGCCCGCCTCCGGCGCGCTGAGCACCTCGCTGGGGACCATGCTGCGCCACAGTTCCGCGCCGTTTCGAATATCGAGGGCAATCACTTCGCCTCGCGAAGCACCCACCAGTACCCGCCCCTCGCCGACACCCACGCCACCGGTAAGCACCTCCCCGACGTCTACACCCCAGCGAATTCGACCGGTCTTGGCATCCAGCGCCGAAACCTTTCCGTCAAACCCCGCCACGTACACGGTTTCACCATCCAACACTGGGGTCAGACGCACAAACTGGTCACCTGAATCGGTACCGGTGTTGGTCTGCCAACTCCCCTGCACCGGTGCGCGGGCTTCGATGGGCTCCAGTTCCATGGGTGGATCGAGGTTCGGCGTACCCCCGGTAAAGGAATTGATCATCCCGCAGCCCGTGAGACAAATGGGCAACAGCATGAGCAAGAGTCGAGGCGTCACTGACCGGTACCCGCCCCGGCAACACCCGAAAGGTCGGACAAGTCGTTCAGTTTCATATCCAACAGAGGCGTGCTGCGCCCCTCCAGCGCAGCGGCCGCCTGGGCGGCCTGATAGGCCTCGCGGGCACGGTCACGGTCGTTCAGGGTGAGGAATGCGTCCCCGCGAATCGCTTCGGCCTCGGCCCGAAACGCCTGGCCAACGGTTTCGGTCATGGCCAGAGCCGCATCCGCCTTGTCCTGCGCCAGCAAGACCCGGGCAAGCCTGAGCCTCGCAACGTCCACAAGTTCAGTCTGGGGCGTGCTGTCAACCACCCATCTGAGTTGTTGCTCGGCCTCGGCCAACTCCCCGTCCTCGAGGTACTGGGCAGCGATCACGAACGAGGCCAGCGCGGCGTATGGCGAGCCCGTGTGATCGATGCGCAATTGCCCGGTCAGACCCGCTGCCTGCTCAGGCTGGCCTTCGCCACTGAGAGAAACGACCTGCTGGTAGAGATCCGACGCTTCAGCGGCTGCTGTGCGGGTGTGGCTTTGCCAGAACTGCCAGCCGAAAACACCGGCCAAGCCCAACGCCAGGCCACCGACGATGGCCACACCGTTTTCCTTCCACCATTTCTTGAGCGCATCGATTTGCTCTTGATCAGAAACGTGGTCCATTCATCCCCCTGGTCAGTCGGTCCATCACATCACTCCTTCGGCCCGCAGATGATCGGCGATGTCCGCCATCGGTCGGGTCGTCTGTTCCACCGATCGGCGCAGAAACTTGACGCCCACCGCACCCGTAGCCAGTTCTTCCTCACCCAGCACCAGCGCGACCTCGGCCTGGCTACGATCGGCCCGTTTGAGCTGGCTCTTGAAACTACCGCCCCCGCAATTGAGCAGTATCCGGGTTCCGGGAAGCTGATCGCGCAGGCGTTCGGCCAGATCCAGCGCCGCGGCAGCCGCTGGCTCCCCTGACGCCACCAGATAAATCCCACCCGGCTCGGTTTCCCCAACGGCCTGATCCTTCATCAGATCGATCAACCGATCGACGCCCATGGCGAAACCGACACCCGGTGTTGCCTGACCACCCAGTTCCGATACCAGACCATCGTAACGACCGCCGGCGCATACCGTGCCCTGGGCACCCAGCTGGTCCGTAACCCACTCAAAGACGGTGCGGGTGTAGTAATCCAGTCCTCGCACCAATCTGGGATTGATCCGGTACTCAATTCCAGCCTGGTCCAACAATCCACGCAGGCCTTGCAAGTGGGCCTCGGATTCGGCGTCCAGATGGTCCAGTAAGCGGGGTGCTTCAGCCACCAGGGATTGCAGGTCGGGGTTTTTGCTGTCCAGGATGCGGAGCGGATTGGATTCAAGCCGTCGCTGGCTGTCCTGGTCCAACCGATCGCGGTGGGACCGGAAGTAATCGACCAGAACGGCGCGATAGCTCGCACGGGCCTCTGGCAGGCCCAAAGAATTCAACTCCAGGCGAATCCCCTGCAACCCGAGTCTGCGCCAGATTCGGGCTCCGATCAAAATCAACTCGGCGTCCACATCGGGGCCGGGCATACCGAAGGCCTCGGCGCCGAACTGATAGAACTGTCGATAGCGCCCCCGTTGCGGCCTTTCGTAGCGGAACATGGGCCCGCCGTACCAAAGCCGCTGCGTTTGATGGTGCAGCAGGCCATGCTGAACACAGGCTCGAACGCATCCTGCGGTCCCTTCCGGGCGCAGACTGATACTTTCCCCGTTGCGGTCTGCAAAGGTGTACATCTCCTTCTCGACGATGTCGGTGACCTCGCCGATGGAGCGTGCAAACAGCTCTGTAGGTTCCAGCAGGGGCAGACGGATTTCCCGGTATCCATAATCGGCAAACACACTGCGAACCGTATCGTCCAGCACATGCCAGCGGCCGCTGCGATCCGGCAGGATGTCGTTCATGCCGCGCACGGCTTGTAGTTTCTTGGTCATAGTGGTTCATGGGCCAGTCCGAGCCTTTTCGGGCATCCGGCGGCCGAAAGGTTCAGTGGGCAAGGGCCCGGTCTGTCCGTGCACAGACAATGCGCATCAGGATCCACCCAGGGTGAAGCGTGCCGGGCGTCCGTCGGCTGCGCCATAGTCCGCGGCGGCAACGGTTACACCATCCAACAGCATGACAACCGCGCCGCTGTCGCCCAACAGAACCCGAAATGGGAGCTCACCCACCACTTCCCGGAAACTTCCGGATTTGGCCAAGCCGAATGCCAGTTTGGTTCCCTGGGCATCGCGGATCTCAATCCAACAGTCCCGCTCGAACAGCATCTCGAGGCGGGCACCACCCACGAGCATCGGCAACGGTGGGGCTGAGTCCATGATCAGGCCCTGAGCTTCGGCGGTGGGGTCTGTGTCCGAGTCGGGCACCGGCTCCATGGGTATCTGCTGTGCGGCCAGTTCGTCTCCCGATGACATCGGGGCAGGCGCCATTTCACCGCCGTCAGCCGGGACGGCATCCGGTCCGGAACTCGGTTCCGCCTCGCTTGCCACCAGGGCCGGCGCGACTTCCGTCAGTGTCGCCGTCTCGACGCTTGAGGTCGGAGCGTCGGGCACCGGCGCCATGGGCCGGGGCTGTTCCGGCTGCAGATCCGTGGGCTCTTGCACCGCGTCCGACGCGGCCACCGAAATCTGCGCCTCTTCCTGCTCCATGCGAAGCTGCTCGTAACCCCACCAACCCACCACCGCAATCATCATCAACACCAAGCCGTAGGATACCCAACGCACCCCGGCGTCACTGGAGCGGGCCTGCTGTTTGATGGTGTTGGGCGCCGCCAAAGAAGGCGTGGTGCTTTCGCCCCTGAATGCCCGGTACTCGGCGAGGATTTCGTCCTCGGGCAGACCCAGCATGCGAGCATACCCCGTCACATACCCGCGCACATAGATTGAGTCGGGCAACTCGGAGTAATCATCACGCTCGATGGTTTCCAGCACAGCCGGGGTGAGCTTGAGCTGATCGGCCGCCTGAGTGTGATCGATTCCGCGTGCCTTGCGGGCGTCTCGCAGGCGTGGACCGGGTCCCGAACTGGGGCCCGCCTCCGGCTCCGGCTCGGCGCGCCGCAGTTTGACCTGCTTGAGACTCACCGTCAGCTGCCTCGCAGTTCCGCCGCTTCCCTGGATTCGGGGAAGTTGGTGCGCAAACGCAATTCATAGCCCTCCGCCAGGGCGGGATTCCCCAAGGCTTCCTCAACTCGATAGCCCACCAGCAGACTGTGCGCCGACTCGGGCGCCGAGGCATGGTAGCGCTCCAGGTAGGTCTTCGCCTGTACCGGATCCCCCTGGCCAAGCCTGGCCTCGGACAAGCCCAGCAGCGAGCGCACCGCCCGCGGGTCCAGGTCGAGGGCCTTGTTGAACAGTCCTTCCGCCGCCACCGGATCGTTGGCCTCCAATCGGCACAATCCCAACCCGTCATATACACCGGCGGGCCCGGTGCCGCCATAGTCCTTGATTACCCTTTCATACTGTTCCTCGCCCTTGGCAACTTCGCCCTGCTGGCATAGCAGTTCGCCATAGTTCATACGCGCCAGACTGAATCGGGAGTCCAGCCCCACGGCAGTGCGGTACTCCTCCAGCGCAGCCCCATAGCGGCCGGTCTCCGCATACAGAACACCGAGTGCGTTATGTGCTTGGGGAATGTTCTTGTCCAGATAAATGGCCTTGAGCAGTTTGTCTTCGGCCAGATCAAAGTTGCCGTTTTGCATGTACTCCATGCCCAACTGCAGGTTGATCACCGCTGCCTCGTCAAAACTGCGCAAATCGGTGGAGCCACTGGGACTGGATGGCGTGGTGGCGCATCCGGTCAAAAATCCAAACAGCAAAACAAGCTTCAGTAGTCTGCTAGCGATCATGCGGATACCTGCAAACGCGCCATGCGGACCGGGCGGCGACTCCGATCCTGAACTTCACCCGCAAGTTGCCCACAGGCGGCATCGATATCGTCGCCCCGGGTCCGCCGGGTGATGGTCACCACACCGGCCGCCATGAGGATATCTCGGAACCCGGAAATGCGCTCGGTCGATGACCGCGCAAACCGTGTGCCCGGAAACGGGTTGAAGGGAATCAGGTTGACCTTGGACGGGATATCTCGAATCAGTCGGGCAAGGGCCCGGGCGTGTTGATCACTGTCATTCACACCATCAATCATGACGTACTCCCAGGTGACCCGTTGGCGGTTGCCGGGCTGCTTGTCAAGGTAACGCCGGCAGGCTTCCAACAGGGTCGCGATGGGATACTTGCGATTTATGGGAACCAGTCGATTACGCAACTCATCGTCCGGGGCGTGCAAGGACACCGCCAGCGCCACGTCACACACGTCTCCGAAACGGTCCAGGGCCGGCACCACACCGGAGGTGCTCAGAGTGACCCGCCGTTTCGACAGACCATAGCCAAAATCGTCCAGCATGATATTGATGGCCCGGACCACATTGTCGAGATTGGTCAGAGGTTCCCCCATGCCCATGAACACCACATTGCTGATGCGCAGTTCCGGCACCTGCCGAGCGGCCAGCCAGAGCTGGCCCACGATCTCGTCGGAGCTGAGATTGCGGTTGAAGCCCTGCTGGGCAGTGGCGCAGAAGGTGCAGTCCAAGGCGCACCCGACCTGGGAAGAAATGCAGAGGGTTACACGATCCGGCTCGGGAATCAGCACCGTCTCGACGCAATTGCCACTGTCCACCCGAACCAACCACTTGTGGGTCCCGTCCTCGGATGCCTGGTCGAGGGCCACCTGCGGCAATCTGATCGCCGCCCGTTGCATCAGGGTATCGCGCAGCCCCTTGCTCAGATTGGTCATTGCAGAAAAATCGGTGACCCCATGCTGATGGATCCACTGCATCACCTGGGTTGCGCGAAAACGCGGCTCACCCAGCTCGGCGAAAAACCGCTCCAGGGCGGTGCGATCCAATCCCATCAGGTTGACCGGTGTGGCGGAGGTCACGTTGCAGATCCTCAGCGCGTTCTGGCGCAGATGCCGTCGCCGCCGAAAAAGAATTCGATCTCCACCGCGGCGGTCTCCGGCGCATCTGAACCGTGCACCGCGTTCTCATCGACCGTTTCGGCGAAGTCGGCCCGAATGGTGCCGGCTGCAGCTTCCGCCGGGTTGGTGGCCCCCATCAGTTCGCGGTTTCGGGCAATGGCATTCTCACCCTGTAGCGCCTGAACCATAACCGGGCCGGAAATCATGAACTCCACCAAATCGCGGTAGAAAGGCCGATCCTTGTGCACCACATAAAATGCTTCAGCCTGCTCGCGTGTCAACTGCATCATCCTGGCGGCAACGATGGTCAGGCCACCTTGTTCAAACCGGCTGTAAATTTCACCGATAACGTTCTTGGCGACGGCATCCGGTTTGATAATGGACAAGGTGCGCTCGACAGCCATGCATGTGCTCCGTTCGATACAGGTTCAAATACGGCCGAAACCCGCTATTTTACGCGGGTTTCCGGAAAGGGCGGGAGTTTACCATATCCGCTCGGCCGGGCAACGAAGTCCGCTTGCCGGTTCGACCTTAAGCGGCGACCATAGCGTTCCGGCAATTGGGGAGTGCGGCCGATGCGTGGATGGTTGACGGTGCTGATGGTGGGACTGGCGTTCAGTCCTGCGCAGGGCTCGGATCTGGAGCGTGAGGCTCGCCTGGCGGCGGAAATCGAAGACACCATCGTGGTGGGCGAACCCATCTACCTGACCGCCGATGGGCACGATTTCCTGGCCCTCTACACCCCGGCGGAGCCGGCTCGGGGCAGCACATTGATTCTGCACGGACGGGGCTATCACCCGGACTGGCCCTTGGTGGCGGCCCCGTTGCGGGAGGGGCTGGCCGATGCAGGCTGGACGACCCTGTCCATCCAACTCCCGGTGCTGGCTAAAGACGCCGGTTATTATGACTATGTGCCCGTGTTCCCGGAGGCGGCGGCAAGAATACGATCCGCGCTGATCCACCTGCGCACCATGGCGGCCGACGAACCGACGATTGTGATCGCCCACAGCTGCGGCGTACACATGGCGATGGCCTACGTGGACATCTATGGAGATTCCGATTTCGACGGTTTCGTGGGCATCGGCATGGGTGCAACAGACTACGGTCAACCCATGCGCCAGCCGTTCCCGCTGGCCTCCATGGGAATCCCGGTATTGGACATATTCGGCGCGGATGAATTTCCCGGCGTGCTGCGCATGGCGCCGGAACGCAAGGCGGGGCTTGCCGCCGGGGGTAACCCGGGCTCCCGACAGTTCATCGTGCCCGACGCGGAGCACTATTTCGAAGGCGATGCGGCCAGTGCGCAATTGCTGGAAACCATCGCAGAGTGGCTGGATACCACGGACTTCAGGCGCAACCAGCAGCGTCCCACACGTCAGTAGCGATT